>Ga0307991_1000052_pt1 | contig 94865 bp, 75 predicted proteins | sample EllFjometagen131_FD_203146 | JGI IMG/M metagenome (GOLD analysis project Ga0307991, IMG submission 203146) | Marine microbial communities from Ellis Fjord, Antarctic Ocean - #131 | ecosystem: Environmental > Aquatic > Marine > Unclassified | place: Southern Ocean | collected 2014-10-08
GTTATTTCCGAAATATTTTTTTTTGGCTTTAGTTGCCAAAAAATATTTCAGAATAACTTTTTGCACCTCTGGACTAACTCTCTGCTTATCCTACTCCAAAAAGTCGCATTTACTAATTGAACTTAAGCATTCGGTTATTTATTTCAGGCTAATTCCGGGGTGATCGACTCCCGACAAATCGGGACAAGCTGATAGACTCTGCCAGACTTCTAATCTACCTGTCAGGAATTCTGCCAAGCTCCTTTTTCATCCATTGTGGACGATTTGTAGTTATCCCGTCAATGCCAAAACCGGAGAGTTTCGCAGCTTCATCAGGATCATCAACTATCCAGGTGTAAATTTTCATATTGGCATCATGAACACTTTTAATAAACTCCTTTGATATTCCCTTGTACCGAAAATTCAGTCCATCCAGATCAGCTTCTTTTGCTTTTTCAATCAATTTTGTACTGTATTCGCCTGTCAGATTGAAATGTAGCCAGTAAGCAGGGACTTCAGGCATGATTTTTTTAGCACCAGCAACTACATCAAAATCGAAGCTTATAATTACCAGCCGGTCAATTTTCCCCGATTCCCCAAAGCACTCTTTCAGGAATGGAAGTATTTCAGTTCCACACTTCACCTCAACAAATAATTGTTTTCCTTCAGGTATAGTCTCTATAACTTCACTTAAGAACGGGATCTTCTCACCCTCATAATCGGGCCCTTTAAACGAACCAACATCCAGCTTTCTCAAATCAGAAGCCAAAGATTCCTGTACAATAAGCTTTTTTCCGGCTGTCCGTTTAGTATCCTTATCATGGATAACCATTATATTATTATCCTTTGAAAGATATACATCAATCTCCACAGCATCCGCATCAAGTTTCCATGCAAGATTAACAGAAGCGAGAGTATTTTCCGGAGCTTCAAATGAAGCCCCCCTGTGACCAATAATTGGCACATTCTGAGCAGTTACCATATTCATAAAAAAAAGTATAAAAACTGAAAATAAAAAAAAATCCTCATTACGTAAAGTTTTTGGTATTTCATAATAATATTAAGGGCATCTCTAAAAACCCATTGTTGATATAATCGTTTGAATGTTAATAACATAATTATAATATTATAGATATATTTGCTTAGTTTTACAGTATAAAAATAAGTAAAATAAAAAACATAAACCTACCTGGACTATTTGACGATCATTTTTTATTGGAAAAACTTGCCAAACTTGGCAATCCGCTACAAAAACTGAATGAATTTATTGACTGGAAAATATTTGAATCTCCTATATATGAAGCGTTTAAAAATGAAGATGGGGATTTATCGAAAGGTGGGCGCCCCCCATTCAACCGATTGATATTGTTCAAAGCCCTTGTCATTCAAAGTTTGTATAACCTTTCTGATAATCAGTTGGAATATCAAATAGTAGACAGGGCAAGTTTTAGGCGCTTCCTTGGATTAAAGAAGAGTGATAAGGTCCCGGATAGCAAAACATTTTGGGTGTTCAGAGATCAACTTATTGATAAAGAAATAATTGAGGGGTTATTTAATGTATTCAATGAAACACTTGATGCAGCAGGTGTATTTGCCAACGAAGGGAAAATGGTGGATGCCAGTTTTGTGGAAGCTCCACGCCAACGCAATACCCGTGAAGAAAATAAGCATATAAAAGAAACCGGGACAGCCCCTGAGAAATGGAAGGAAAAGCCACACAAGATATGCCAAAAAGATATTGATGCCCGTTGGACAAAGAAAAACAATTCAACTTATTACGGGTATAAAAATCATGTTAAAGCTAATGTGAAAACCAAACTAATTGAAAAATACAAAGTTACCGATGCTTCGGTGCACGATTACCTACGGTGCTACTTCGTGGTCACAAGCAATGGAAGAATTGCTTACCGAAAAAGACGAGGGGCAACCACTTTATGCTGATAGCGAGTATACCAGAGAAGAGCAAGAGAAGTCCAGGACACGGGTACGGGTCGAACATTTATTTGGCTTTGTGGAAAACAGCATGAATGGTCCATTTGTGCGGACCATCGGATTCACAAGGGCCAAAGCGAAAATAGGGATTATGAACTTAACCTACAATATTTGTCGTTGTGTTCAATTAAAATTAGTAGTTGCCATGGGATAGGTATGCCTTTTCGTAAAAATCAGAATTGTACAACAAACTGATAATTAGACAAATATAAAATAAGAAGGGTAAAATGTGGTTTTTTTAAAAAAAACGAATTAGATTTGTGTCAAACAATGGTACCAAAAAAATAGGTTTTTAGAGGTGCCCTGAAATGAAACTGTTGTACCACACTTGGTTTAGGACCGGTTCCGCTTACACATCCAATGGTATTGTTGATTTTTTGAAAGAAGTAAAAGCAAGCTTGCCTAAAACCGTTGAGAAAGTATTTTTCCGTGCCGACAGCGGTTTTTTTCCCGGTAAGCTGTTTGATTTGCTTGAATCTTTTAACTGGGATTACCTAGTCAAGGTTAAACTGAAAAACCTGGAAGGATTGCTTCAGCAGCAAAACTGGGTGCCGGTCAAAGGGCAGGAAGATGTTGCAATTTATGAGTTTCTCTACAAAGCAAATGGTTGGAGCAAACCATGGGTTTTAAAGGCTATGCGTAGCGTAAAAGAATATGCACAAGTAGAATATCTCGGTGAAAAACAAATTGTTCCGGTTTGTCAGTACGTGTGCTATTCAAGTAATTTGGATCTGGATGCTGTTGGCTTACATGAACTTTATAAGCAACGCTCGACCAGTGAATTTTGCGATGAGCGAGACCAATCAAAACTTGTTTTGGATTGGCGAGGGAAGAAGCAAAATCTGCGAAGCGAAACATGGATAGAACAGGTAAAATGCCAGGCTATGGCAGGGGCTACACTAACCGATAACTTCTGGGCAAATGATATATTATGGCAACTGAGTGTTTTTGCTTACAACATTTCGGTGATGATGCGCCAGAAAAAAGACAAGTTTAAACGGCAGGAACACCGGACATTTATTGATTGGTTTATTGCAGTGCCTTCAAAGATAATCAGAAGCGGTTACCAAACTGAAATTAAAATGTATGAACATCATTTTTACAAAGCCGAATGGGAGGAGCTTGACAAGCTCATCGATGCAGCATAAAAACAGGAAGGAGGAAAATATGAAGATCAACCCAAGAGTATATGGGCGAGGTACGTTTTATTAGCTCAAAATATATAAATCAGGGGGCATTTTATGCCCAAAAGACAAAGTATAAAAAATATTTTTGACTGGAGTTAAACCAAATTGGCCACGATTAAATAGCTTTTGTCTTATTGCTGAGATAAAAATCGGCTTAAAAAATCAATTTGGATTTTTAAGCAATAACTTAATTTAAAACAAAATGAAAAGATATATTATTTTCATATCAATTATTGTTATGTTTTCATGTTCAAACGAAAAATCGCAAGAATATCAAGAACATAGCAAATCAGAATTGGCAGAAGTAAAAGTTAATAATGAAATACATGGAGAATTTATGTACTCATCGCGTAAGCTAACCTACTTGCTAACTTTCCCGAAAAATTACAAAGAGAAAGGTACTCCCGTGCCTTTAATTGTTTTTATGCATGGCGGAGGCGAAAGAGGTGATAATAATATAGAATTATTGAAGAGACATGGTCCTCCTATGATGGTTGCAAACGGAGAAGATTTACCATTTGCTGTGTTGAGTCCGCAATGCCCACGTGGGCTTAGATGGACACATCTACTAGTACAAGTTAAGGAGATGATAGATGAAATATCTAATAAGTACAATATTGACAAACAAAGAATGTACCTTACGGGTATGAGTTTGGGTGGCTATGGAACATGGAATTTGGCAATGACCTATCCCAACTATTTTGCTGCTATTGCTCCAATGGCTTGTAATGGTGGGATGTCAGATGAGGCTTTGAGATTAATAGATATGCCAATATGGGCTTTTCAAGGTGAAAAAGATGGTTACGAACTTCACAAAAAAATGATCGATAAAGTAAAGAAAAAAAGCAGGACAGATGTACGATATACAATGTATCCGGAGACCGGTCATCAGGGAACGTGGGTACAAGCATATAAAACTCCCGAATTATATGAATGGTTTTTATCACACAAAAGAAAGGAAAGATTGGATATTGAGGCTATTGCTGAACAGTCTAAAGAAAAATGCGACTTTGCGGGTAAATGGGAGGTTGAGATTATTGGACATGAATCGGGTGATAAAAAATTGGAGCTTATTATATCAGAAAAACAGGGTAAGATATTCGTAAATCTTGGAGGAATGGATATGGAGGCAAAGCAAGAAAATTGCAAGTTAAGTTTTAATTTAAAATTTCCGTCGAACAGATATGATAAAACCGACGTGTTTTTGACTCTTCATAATGACAAGTTGTACGGTATTTTTCCGACATCCGAGGGTGATATGGATATAATAGGAGATAAAGTAGAATAAAAATTAACGAAAACGAGCATGATGAAAAGTTTGACTCTTATGAGGATGACTATATTCATGCGAGTTTCATATCTAAGACGTTGTTGTGTATCATGCCGCAGGGAAAAAGGTGGTTGTAGTACTCAATTTTGGAGGTGGGTGATGAAACATTAGTGTTGTTAAGGAAATTCGCAAAATAGGACGCATTGATAAAAATCCGGGGAAATAGCCAAAAATCTCCCCGTATTTTTATTTTTTGTATCCTATAATCGAAATATTTTCTTTCTCTGTGCTGAAAGTCCAGGAATGGACCGATGTTGAAGATGCCAAGAATGTTGCCATATGTGAGTTCAGCTACCTGGTAAAATCCTGGCAACGTTCCAAAATGCTGAAAGCAATGCGTTCGGTTAAAGAGTATGTTAATATCCTATCTGGGGGAGAAGAAAACAGTTCATGTTTATCAATATGCATGTTATGCAAGCAGTTATGACATGGATACAATAGCGTTGCATGAGTTGTACAAGCAGCATTCCACAAATGAGACATTGGATTTTTTAGTAAAAGGTATTTCAGAAAAGTCCTATTAGAGGACCAGAAGTTTCCATGGATACCGGTAACTGGCATTCACAAATTCATTGGCCTGGTCATCATTAATAAACTGCTGTTGTTTCGGATTCCAGTAAACTTTTCTTCCGGTTCTGAAAGCTATATTGCCCAGTTGTGCGAATCTTGCTATATGGGCTCCTATTTCAATATCGGCATTCGGCAGCTCACGGATTTTAATGCATTCCAGGAAATTGCGGACATGAGGATGAAGTCCGTGAGGGGTTCCTTCCGGCTTTCCGATCCGGGGTACGGCTTCAATGAGAGCTTGACCATTTTTAATCTCAGGAATCACTTCCCAGCCTCCATTGTCCACAACCAGAGTGCCGTTTTCACCCAGAAATACAACTCCGTGCTCCCTGCCATAGGATCCAAGGCCTATGCCAATTGCAGATTCCCATACTAAAACGAAATCATCAAATTCATAGATGGTATATTGTGTATCGGGGGGCTCCATTGCATCATTGGGATAAGCGAATTTACCACCGGATGACGTGACTGAATTTGGTACATACTGGTCCATCCCATAAAGGGCATAATCAAGAAGGTGTACCCCCCAATCCGTCATTACCCCCCCTGCATAATCCCAAAACCACCGGAAATTAAAATGGAAACGGTTCCAGTTGAAGGGTCGTTTTGGTGCTGAACCAAGCCAGAAATCTTAATCAACTCCTTTGGGAACCCGTTCATCCGGCAGCACGGGTAATGAATCTACCCAATTGAGATATGCCCATGCTTTCACGGTCCTGATATCTCCCAGTGCTCCTGAGCGCACATAATCAATCGCATCCTGCCAGTGCGGATCGCTGCGCTTCCACTGTCCCACCTAAACGACACGTTAGAGGTGCCCTTAAGTTACTTGCATTCTTCCACCTTTAGACCTTTGGACTCTTCGACTTCTTCACTCTTCCTCTTTCCATTCTTCCCTCTATCCCCTTTATCCCCTCTATTCCATTCTTCCTTCTATCCACTTTCTTGCATTAACAAAAGCTTCAATCCACGGTGTAACCTGGTCATCTTTACGACCGGCGGGATAATGTGCACATTGCCATGGCAGGAAAGCCCTTTCGAGATGCGGCATCATAGCCAGATGTCTGCCATCATCAGAACATATCGCTGCTGCTGTATAGTCCGAGCCATTAGGATTACCCGGGTATTCCTGCTTAGTGAATTTTACAGGAATATGATATTTCGTTTCATCTTCAGGCAGGGAAAACTTACCTTCTCCGTGAGCTACCCATATACCAAGCCGGTATCCTTCAAGTGATTCAAGCATAACTGAATGATTCTCCTGAATATCCACATTCAGAAATGCTGATTCAAATTTTCCGGATCCATTAATTAACATCTTATTGAATTGTTCATTATTTGGATAGACAAGATCAAGTTCAACCATTAACTGGCAACCGTTACAAATACCAAGACTAAGAGTATCTTCACGTTTGTAAAAGTTTTCAAGCGCATTTCTAGCTTTTTCATTATACCTGAATGCACCAGCCCAACCTTTAGCCGATCCAAGGACATCGGAATTTGAAAATCCGCCGACAAAAACTATCATATTTACATCTTCAAGATTCTCTCTGCCTGACACCAGGTCTGTCATGTGGATATCTTTAACATCCATACCAGCCAGATACATTGCATATGCCATTTCCCTGTCACCGTTAACACCCTTTTCCCTTATTATAGCAGTTTTTACACCAGTCTCTTTTCTGTGGTCAGGATTGATACCATAAGTTTCAAACTTCCCGGTAAACTCTTTGAAATTATATGAAAGCTTATTTTTCTTATAATTATTAAACCTTTTCTGAGCCGCATCACTAATAGTTTGTTTTTTATCCAGCAGGTATGAAGTTGTAAACCATGTATCCCGTAACTTATCAATATCGAAATTATAGGTGTTTGCCCCATTCAATATGGTTAATTCCCTATCTGAAGATGGAGTTCCGATTACATGATAAGCAATTTCCTCATTATCAAGTATCTCTTTTACCTTCTCCACCTCTTTCACCTGTAAAACAATTCCAGGATTCTCACTAAACAGCAACCTTATAGGATCATTTTCTCCAATTCCTGACAGATCAACCCGCATACCTCCCTCTGTGTTGGAAAAGGTCATCTCAAGCAGGGTTGTGATCAATCCGCCTGATGAAATATCATGACCAGCAAGGATCAGGTCTTCCATGATCAGGTTCTGGATAATATTAAAAGCTTTTTTGAAATAACCGGGATCCTTAACAACCGGTACTTCATCGCCAATTTTATTGATCACCTGGGCAAAGCTGCTACCACCGGTTTTTTTACAGTCTTTCGAAAGATCAATATAAAGCAGTAATGTTTTATTGTCATTTACAATAACAGGTTCTACAACTCTGCGAATATCTTTCACATCACCTGAAGCAGATATGATGACGGTACCGGGTGCATAGACAACATCGTCTTTATACTTCTGGGTCATTGAAAGGGAGTCCTTCCCGGTAGGAATATTAATACCCAGTGAAACGGCAAAATCACTGGCTGCTTTAACAGCCCTGTAAAGTCTTGCATCCTCACCGGGATTCCTGCATGGCCACATCCAGTTTGCCGACAATGAAACACTTTTTATTCTGTCCTCAAGAGGCGCCCATATCAAATTGGTTAATGATTCGGCTATAGAGAGCACCGACCCTGCAGCAGAATCGATCATACCAGCCACCGGTGCATGTCCAATTGAAATAGCAACCCCCTTTTTTCCCCTGTAATCAATTGCTGCCACTCCCAAATTGTTCAATGGCAATTGCAACGGTCCTGCACATTGTTGTTTTGCAACTTTACCGGTAACCGACCTGTCAACTTTATTTGTAAGCCAATCTTTACAGGCAACAGCTTCAATTTGCAATACCTTTTCGAGATATTCCTCAAGCATCTCCTGGTTATATGAAAGTTTATCAAAATCAATTGATACTGTTTTATCATCTAAAATTGTTTTCGGAGGTTTTCCAAACATATCTATCAGTTCAAGATCGATAGGTCTTTTTTTGTTCACCGGATCTTCAAAAGTAAATCTATGATCACCCGTAACCTCACCAATTATATAAAAAGGAGCTCTTTCACGTTCGGCAATTTTTCTTAGCTGGTTTACATCTTTCTTCTTCACAATCAACCCCATTCTTTCCTGCGACTCATTTCCAACTATCTCCTTTGCTGATAAAGTCGGATCACCTACAGGAAGTTTATTAATATGTATAATACCCCCTGTCTCCTCCACCAATTCCGATAAGCAGTTAAGATGCCCGCCGGCACCATGATCATGTATTGAAACAATGGTATTGACTGAAGATTCTGCAAGCGCTCTAATTGCATTAAACACTCTTTTCTGCATCTCAGGATTGGCTCTTTGTACCGCATTCAGTTCAATTGCATTCTCATATTCACCTGTAGATACCGAAGACACAGCCCCTCCTCCCATTCCAATCCGGTAATTATCGCCACCAAGGAGTACGATCAAATCTCCTTTTTCAGGAACATCTTTCTTACTGTCGTTAATATTCCCAAAACCAACACCCCCTGCAAGCATTACAACTTTATCATAGCCCCACTTAATACTATCTTCTTGATGTTCAAATGTTAACAAACTACCACAAATTAAAGGTTGACCAAACTTATTTCCAAAATCACTTGCCCCGTTAGATGCTTTGATCAGAATCTGCTCCGGAGTCTGGTACAACCATTTTCTTTCAGTGAATTTTTTCTCCCAGTCCCGGTTATTCTCAAGACGCGGATAGGCGGTCATATATACGACTGTTCCTGCCAGAGGTATTGCAGCTTTTCCGCCTCCTATTCTGTCCCGTATCTCTCCCCCGGTACCGGTAGATGCTCCGTTTACAGGTTCAACTGTTGTGGGAAAATTATGAGTTTCAGCTTTAAGTGACAGGACAGTTTTAATATCCTGTATTTTGAAGAATGATGCTTCATCCTGTTTCTCCGGTGCAAATTGTTCTGCAACAGGACCCTCAGAGAAAGAGCAGTTATCTACGTAAGCAGAAACTACTTTATTAGGATTTATCTTAGTAGTTCTTTTGATTAGTTGAAACAGGGAAGACTCCATTTCTTTCCCATCAATAATAAACACTCCGTTAAAGATCTTATGCCTGCAATGCTCTGAATTAACCTGGGAAAAGCCAAATACTTCACTGTCTGTTAATTTACGATCCAGTCTTTTACTCAAAGACTCAAGGTATTGGATCTCTTCAATATTCAGAGCTAATCCTTCTTTCCTGTTATATTCAGTAATATTCTCAATTTCAATTACCGGATCAGGTGATATTTCAATAAAAAATATATACTGATCAAGATTTTTGTAATAAGCCTGTAACATTGGATCGAAAGAGGGATTATCTGATTCCGTTTTAAAGAATTCCTCTATCCGTTCAATCCCATCAACTCCCATATTTTGTGTAATCTCAACCGCATTTGTACTCCAGGGAGTTATCATTTCTTTCCTGGGTCCTACAAATGGTCCATTAACCAATGTTCCTTCAAGAACACCGGCACCGTTAAACAACCATTGAATTTTTTTTTCCTGTTCCTCTGAAAATTTGATTTTCGACCCAACTGCAATGATATTATTATGGGAGGTAATAAAAAATGTAATCATAGAATCCGGAATGTATTAGATTGATAACATAAGTTGATTGGTTAATTGGTTAATTGGTTGATTAGTTACTGGTTACTGGTTACTGGTTACTGGTTGACAATGTATCAATACCTAAATAACGTTGACCTTTTCGAATCTTTCTTTTTCTTCCCTAATCAACTACTCACCTTACTTACCTTACTCAACTATTCTACCTTCTTCCCGAAAAAGGTTTGAATTTATAGTTTACACTCATCAGGGCAAAATAGTACATATCTTTTTTCTCCGACCCATCAGAGGAAAAACCATCCAGGTAGTCCGATGGTGTATATCTTCTGCCAGCTTCAAAGCTTACAGCCCATCTCTTATCAATCCCAAATTGCATACCAAGGCCAAATGGAACAACCATGGAAATTTTGCTATAATCATCGTCAAAATCATGGTTATTTTTTCCCGCTTCCGGATTTGGATTGAAAAAAATCGCTCCAGCTCCTGTAAAGGCATATAAACCTAGTTTGGGTACATTCAACACAAGTCCATTCTTACCCTGTCTTCCTATAAAATCGGAACGATAAAAAAAGTAATCGACCAGAACCGAGCTTTCGAGAATCGGGGTATTGAAACTATAATCTCTACTGAAATTTGTAGTACCTTCATCAGTATCCATCCCAATGGTAAATGCTAAATTAAGTCTTGCCATAAATTTATCATTAACATAATATCTTGCTGCTATAAAACCTACAGGTCCGATTCCTCCATCACCAATATCACAAAAAAACATATTCGGTCCACCACCAACCATCACTTCCATTTCGCGCATATTAGCTCCCTGCGCAAAGATTACACTATTACCAACAATAAATAACAGTATAAGAATAATACCTTTTTTCAAATCACAATTTATTAAGTTATCAACCCGGACTAAATTGAGTCCGTCTATTTATTCCTTTGGCTTGTTCGTGTTTCCTTTCCCAGGCTGTGCGATAGAATCTCTCATTGATGTATCAGCCTGGATGTTTTTAAATTTATAGTAATCCAGTATCCCCAGGTTTCCTACTTTAAATGCCTCAGCAATAGCGAGTGGCACTTTAACCTCTGCTTCAATAACTTTTGCTCTTGCTTCCTGAGCCTTTGCTTTCATTTCCTGCTCAGTAGCTACTGCCATTGCCCGTCTCTCTTCTGCCCTTGCCTGTGCAATATTTTTATCAGCGTTGGCCTGGTCCATCTGCAATACTGCTCCGATATTTTTACCAATATCAATATCAGCAATATCGATAGAAAGGATTTCAAATGCTGTACCGGAATCAAGTCCTTTTTCCAACACTACCCTTGATATTGAGTCCGGATTTTCAAGAACAGCTTTATGGGAACTGGCAGATCCGATTGAGGACACTATACCTTCTCCCACTCTTGCAAGCACAGTTTCCTCTCCTGCTCCACCTACCAATTGTTTAATATTTGCACGCACAGTTACCCTGGCTCTACAAACCAGCTGAATTCCGTCTTTAGCTACAGCCGTAACCGGCGGTGTATCTATTACTTTAGGGTTGACAGACATTTGAACAGCTTCAAGCACATCCCGACCGGCAAGATCAATTGCTGTAGCCATCTGAAAAGACAATTCTATATTTGCCTTTGATGCCGATACAAGTGCGTGAACTACCTGAGGAACATGACCTCCGGCAAGATAATGTGCTTCAAGATCATCTCTGTTAAGTTTAAGACCGGCTTTCCACCCTTCAATCATTGCACTTACAATTATAGAAGGAGGAACTTTTCTCCACCTCATAAATACAAGCTGAAGAAGTGAGATGCGAACTCCTGATACCAATGCCTGAAACCACAATCCTACCGGGATCAAATACAAGATAAGCCACAATAAAATAAGGGCACCGATAATTATTACTACATACAGACCAATTCCTTCCATGATAATTAGTTTTTTAATTTAACAACAAGTTTATTACTTAATACTTTTATTACTTCAATATCAGTTTTCTGATCGATATATTTATTAAGAGACTGTGCTTCAAAATAATTCCCGTTGATCACCACTTTCCCTATCGGATTCAACCTGGTAATTGTTTTTCCCATATCTCCAATCTTAACTTCTACACCTGTCTGGTCAACAACATTTACTTTACCGGAAATATCTTTTTTTAACATAATTTTTTTCCATGTTCCCGATTTTAGTACCATAAAAACCGTAAGGAACGAAATTAGTGCAGTTCCGAGCAAAGTGAAATTTCCGATGGTTGATCCATGATGATGATATGCCATAATTACACCTCCGACAATCAGAATAGCTCCTCCGATACCAGCCACAGTAATTCCCGGGACAAGCAGAAATTCTATTATAAACAACAAAACACCTAATAGAATAATAATTATAATTACAGTTACTGACATTTTCTAAGTTATTATAAATGATTTAACTATTCAGTGTCTTTAGTATGAATGCGTAAATGCGTAAATGATTAAATGCTAATATAATCTATATTTTCAGATTAATCTTTTTGTGCTTTTTATTTTCGAGTGGACTGTGTTTAAAAATAATTTGCATTTTTGCCGACTGTAGACTTTGGACTGCCGACTGATTAATTAAAAACCTTTCTTTACAAATGTATCAAAATCATTTATTAATTATTTATTTTCCAGATTTTTTGCTCTGTTCAACGAAACTTTTTTGCCTTCGTAATATGCAACAATATAAGCATCGGAAAATCCCCGATTCCGCACATTACCTAATTCTGATTGAGCAGCTCCATGTGTTTTAAACAATCCGGTAAAGTAACGTGTAATATTTGAATTACTGACCTTTTCAGTAGTTATAGATGGCAACCCTTTGAAGTAATTAGGTTGAACCGGTTTACTAAAAGCTGAAATCTGTATCTTATAAACCAATTTGCCGGAAAGCCCCTTTTCTTCATCTCCCTTTTCCTGCTCTTCCTTCACGGTTAAAACAGGTTGTTCTTCAATGATTTTATTCACTAAAAGGGGTTTCTCCTTTTCTTCCGGAACAACAATCACCGTATCTTTAACAATTGAAACTGGTTTCTCCTTTTCTTCCGGAACAACAATCACCGTATCTTTGACAATTGAAACAGGTTTCTCCTTTTCTTCCGGAACAGCAATCACTGCATCTTTAACAATTGAAACAGGTTTCTCAGACACTTTCGGAATACTTGCTAATTTTTCTTTTGTCTTTACCGGGGTTTTACCTGCATATATATCAAAAGTTTTCTTCTGATTCTGCAAAGCCAGCAGTTCATAGGCGTTTGCTTTCAGAAAGTTATCAAATTTTTCTTCTTCCTTTGAAGAAGTATTCCCTTTTTTCGTTAACACAATAGCTTTTTCTATGTTACTATCTGCTTGTTCCTGCAATTTCAAAGCATTCTCTTGAAATTCATCAGTAATGTTTTCAGCATTCCAATCCGCCAGAACATCCTTGAAAACTAAATATTTCATGGCATTACCTTTCTGATAATATTTCGAAGCAAAAATAACTTTCTTTTTAATCTTACTCTCAATATTTAATATTTCTTTCTGGCTCTTTTTCTTGTCTTTTATATTGGTCAAACTGCTATTCCTAACCTTCTCTCTTTCGAGATCTGCCTGAAATGAAGAAACATCTTTCATACAATTATCACCTTCTTTAATATAACCTTCCCCTTCATAAATTATTCTCAGGTCCCGCGATCTAAAAAAATTACTGTAATCATTAGTATTGTAAAATTTATCATTAGTTTTTTGCTCCTCAAAGGGATCCACCTCCTCAAGATGTTCAATAAACTGCTGGCTTTCGATATGATTAAGATTTTGCTCGAAAGAGCTTAAAGCAGTTTCAGGTTTTCCTTTAATTTCCCGTTCAACCTCTTTTACACGCAAATACAGAGCGTCAGCTTTTGTTTGGAAATTATAGGCTTCTTCTTCACACAGGAGAATATCTTTCTCCACTTTTTCACGTTCTCCCTGACTTGATATCTGATGTAAAGATTGTCGTTTTTCATTCGATTGTCTTCTTACAGAATCAGCTTTTACCTGCCATTTCAAGGCCTCTTCAACGAGTTCATCATAATCGGTAATTTCTTGCCGTTTGTCTGATGTTGCATCTGTAACCGGGATTTCTCCGGATCTCCTGTCAACTTTTTCAACTCCTGATTCTGAGATTTCAGGGTTAACTTTTGATTGACACATCCGCAATAATCTTTGAACCTGAAACTCTTCAATCTCTTTTTTATCACCTATCGATAAATACCTCTCATAATATTTCAGAGCATCATCATATTTTTCAATGACATGGTTTGCTTTTCCCAAATAGAAATGCACATTATCAGGAACATCTTTCAAAGAAGCAATTTTTAACTGGTATATTGCTTCGTCAAGCTGTGTCTTCAGTTCAGTATGCGAAACACCGGCATAATAATTAAAGAACGGGTCTCTTGGATATATTTCCAATAGTTTATTAAAATAAAACAGGGCTTTGGGAAATTCTCCTTCATTGAAATGGATAATCCCTTTTTCTTCAATTAGCTTTTCGTCAGGTTTAAGATTCTGTGGTGTAACATTGAATACAGTAAAAATAAACACCAAAAACAAAACAATGATCCGGTAAAAATATTTAATTTTCATTTGTTTTTTGTTTAGCATTATTATCTTGTTAAAAAGTTTTATTAAAAGTACAATGATTAATGCAAGTATATTTCTGTAAACTTCGTAATATTACATAAATTCTCAAAACTAAAACTAAAATATTTATAGTATGGAAAAAAACGAGAAACAAGAACAGCCCATCAATAAAGAAAAACAAAAGGCTTTAAATCTAACGCTTGATAAGATAGAAAAAAATTTTGGGAAAGGCACAATCATGAAATTGGGCGACGATGCAATTATTGATGTACCGGCTATTTCCTCAGGATCAATATCACTGGATAGAGCAATGGGAATAGGCGGATACCCAAGAGGAAGGGTAACTGAAATATTCGGACCTGAAGCATCGGGAAAGACAACACTCGCTATTCATGCTATTGCTGAAGCACAAAAACTGGGTGGTATTGCAGCTTTTATTGATGCTGAACATGCTTTTGACAGGTTTTACGCAGAAAAACTGGGAGTAGATATTGAAAATCTCCTTATCTCACAGCCCGATAACGGTGAACAAGCATTGGAAATTGCTGATCATCTGATTCGTTCCGGAGCAATCGATATTGTTGTTATTGATTCGGTAGCAGCTCTCACACCAAAAGCTGAAATTGAAGGAGAAATGGGCGATTCCAGAATGGGTTTGCAGGCAAGACTTATGTCTCAGGCGTTAAGAAAATTAACCGCTAATATCCACAAAACCAATACCTGCTGCATGTTTATTAATCAACTTAGAGAAAAAATCGGCGTTATGTTTGGAAACCCGGAAACAACAACCGGTGGTAATGCTTTGAAGTTTTATTCATCAATGAGGGTTGATATTCGCAGAATCGGTCAGATTAAGGATGGAGAAGAGGTAACAGGCAACAGGACCAGGGTAAAGATTGTTAAGAATAAAGTGGCACCTCCTTTTCGTAAAGCTGAATTTGATATTATGTACGGAGAAGGTATTTCGAAGACAGGCGAAATAATTGACCTTGGAGTTGACAATAATGTTATACAAAAAAGTGGCTCCTGGTTTAGTTATGGAGATACAAAATTAGGTCAGGGACGCGAAGGTGTAAGACAAATACTGATAGACAACCCTGAATTGGTTGATGAATTAGCAGGCAAAATAAATGAGGCAATGAGTAAATGATGAATAGACTGTCATAAGCTTTATGAAAAGCCTGGAGAGATTGCTTCTCCGCCGACTGGCGGATCGCAAAATCAGGATACTTATTATGCTTTAATCTCTAAATATTCTTGATATGAAAAAATATCCTGTAATCTTATTACTGTGTTTGGTTATTGCTTTCTCCTGTAACCAGGATAAAATGATATCCCAAAATGAAACAAAATCAGATTTCTCTAATCAACTGACTGAGGAAGAAATAAATAACGGACGAATAACCCCGGAAATTCTGTGGAAATTTGGCCGTCTGGGTGGTACTAATATTTCTCCTGACGGGAAAATAGCACTTTTCGGTGTTACCTGCTATAATGCCAAAACCAATGAAAGTGACCGGTCAATTTTTTCCGTCCCTGTTGAAGGTGGTGAAGTAAAACTAATCACAGATATACCTGGGAATGAATACAATATCCGATGGTATCCGGACGGATCCAGAATAGGATTCGTATCAGGAAAGTCAGGCACAACACAAATATGGGAAACAGATCCTGATGGAAACAATTTAAACCAGGTAACATATATTGATGGTGGAATAAATGATTTTGAATATTCACCTGATGGGAAAAAACTACTGTTTACAAAAGATGTAAAGCTTGATGAAACAGCCACGGAAATCTACCCTGACCTGCCACTTGTTAATGTCAGGGTTATAAAAGACCTGATGTACCGGCATTGGAACAGGTGGCATGATTATAGTTATAGCCATATTTTTGTTTCTGACTATTTGGATAACGGGATTACAGAAGGAAAAGACATTATGGAAGGAGAACGTTTTGATTCTCCTCTTTCGCCATATTTCGACTTTAGTGAAATAACATGGAGCCCCAATGGAAAAATAATTGCCTACACATGCAAAAAGCTAAACGGTTCAGATTATGCTGTTAGTACCAATTCAGACATTTATTTTTATTACCTCGAAACCGGGGAAACTGAAAATATTACAGAGGGAATGCCCGGTTATGATAAATATCCTGTTTTTTCACCTGATGGTAAAAAGATTGCTTTCCAAAGCATGGAAACTCCGGGATATGAAGCTGATAAAGACAGATTGCTTGTTTATGATATGGCAACAGGTACTAAAGAATATCTGACTGAAGACTTTGACCAGAATGTTTCAAATATATGCTGGAGTGATGAAGGAGATATAATTTATTTTATCAGTGGAATTAAAGCAACTTATCAAATTTATCAACTCGAACTCAAAACAGGGCAGATCAAACAAATAACTGAAGGTATTCATGATTATAATTCTTTCAGTCTTGCCGGAAATAATATCGTAGGCGAAAAGATGTCAATGTCTATGGCAACGGAAATATTCCGTGTTAATAAAGAAACCGGTAGCGAACATCAACTAACTTTTACTAACCAGAATATTTACGATAATATTAAGATGGGTAAAGTAGAAGAAGAATGGGTTCAAACAACAGATGGAAAAGATATGCTTGTTTGGGTAATTTACCCGCCTGAATTTGATCCTGAAAAAAAATACCCTGCCCTGCTCTATTGCCAGGGTGGTCCACAAAGCGCTTTAAGTCAATCTTTTTCATATCGCTGGAACTTTCAGATAATGGCAGCTAATGATTATATTGTCGTTGCCCCAAACAGACGTGGATTACCCACATTCGGCACTGAATGGAATGAACAAATATCGGGCGACTACGGAGGACAGAATATGAAGGATTATCTGAGTGCGATTGACAAGCTGAAAGAAGAACCGTTCATAGATGAAAACCGTCTTGGAGCCATTGGAGCAAGTTATGGCGGATTCTCCGTATTCTGGCTTGCAGGTAATCATGATAAAAGGTTTAAAGCCTTTATTTCACACTGTGGTATTTATAATTTTGAAAGCATGTATGCTGCAACAGAAGAAACATTTTTTGTTCATCATGATATGGGTGGTTCGTATTGGGATAAGTCAAATGTAATTGCGCAGAAATCATATGCTACATCCCCACATAAATTTATTCAAAACTGGGATACGCCAATTATGATTATTACCGGAGCTAATGATTTCAGGATCCCATATACAGAAAGCATGCAGGCATTCAATGCAGCTCAACTTAGAGGAGTTCCAAGTAAACTGCTCTTCTTCCCCGAAGAAACACATTTTGTTATGAAACCCCAGAATAGTATTCTTTGGCAACGTGAATTTTTTGGATGGCTGGATAAATATCTAAAGTAAATTAGGGATTAGGTAATGAGGTGATGAGGTAAAGCACTTCGATCATTTATGAACACCTGAATACCATTCCCTGACTTTTTCAATCTTCTCATCTAAAGGCAGATATCCATCCAGCCACTTGATTTCAATACCATTCCTTTCCATTCGTCGAAACCATGTCATTTGCCTTTTTGCAAACCTGTGAATTGAGGTTTCAAGCTGACTGAACATTTCATCATAACTGATCTTCTCCTGCAGGTACCATGTAATAAATTTGTATTCAAGACCGTAATAAATCAATGTCTCATCAGAGACACCCGATTTAAGCAAGTTTTTTACCTCTTCAATCATCCCTGTATTCAATCTGCTTTTTAAGCGTTCAGAGATTCTTTTTCTCCTTGAATTCCTGTCGAACTTTATGCCTGCAACAAGAGAATTAATTTCAGGGAACTTTTCTTCTTCAATATTATGGTCAGAATAATACTTTGCAATCTCAATTGCCCTAACAAGTCGTTTCCTTTGTGTAATATCAGAAATATTATGCAAATCCCCATAGCCTTCCAGGATATCTTTCATTTCATCCATGGTTTTTCTTTCCAAATTATCTCTCAGATTTTTATTCACAGTAACCTGTAATAATCTGTATCTTTTCAGTACACTTTCAATATACATTCCGGTACCACCACACAGTACCGGCAGTTTATTCCTGCCTTCAATTTCATTGTACACAGTTAGAAAATCCTTCTGATATCTGTAAATAGAATATTTTTCACCGGCATTGCATATATCCACAAGATGGCATGGAACTTCCCTGTCTTCAATAATGTAATCATCATAGTCTTTACCCGTTCCAATATCCATATTACGGTAGACCTGCCTAGAATCTGCGCTTATAACTTCACCGTTCATCCGGTATGCTACATTAGCAGCCAATGCCGTTTTGCCCGATGCTGTCGGTCCAAGAATTGTTATCATATCACATTTTCCTGCCATTATTCAAAATTACACAAATATATTTGAAGAAGTCATCACTATGGTGTACAAAGCGTGTTACGAGTTCGTATGAGTGTGGGTTTTTATACTGTTTTCTTATCTTTGCGCAACTATATGAATCAGTTAATAAACATAAGAAACAAAAAAGCTTCTTTTGATTATTTCTTTATAGAGAAGTATACAGCTGGTATTATCCTTACCGGAACCGAAATAAAATCGATCCGTTTTGGCAAAGCCAGTCTGGTGGATACATATTGCCATTTTATCAACCATGAATTATTTGTCACTGGTCTGCATATTTCTGAATACAAGTTTGGTTCTTTTTATAATCACGATCCGAAGAGAACCAGGAAATTACTTCTTAACCGTAAGGAATTAAACAAATTAGAAAGGAAGACAAAAGAATCGGGGAATACTATAATTGCAACAAGGTTATTCCTTAATGAAAGAGGACTTGCAAAACTTGAAATAGCGATGGCGAAAGGAAAGAGGGAATATGATAAAAGGGAGGATATAAAACAAAAAGATGCCAAAAGGGAAATTGACAGGGAAAAAAGATTAGATCAATAAAGATTTGTGATGTTACGAGTTGCGAGTTACGGGTTACGAGTTTAATTTAAAAATTTGGACTCAGCATATACTTTGAATAGAATTTATCTATCATATCCACTACTTCATCAGGTTCATCTGCAATCTGAAAAAGATCAAAGTCTTTATGACTAACATTATTTTCCTGTTTAAGCACAACCTCCTTAATCCATTTAATCAAACCATCCCAGTAAGATGAACCAACCAAAATAATTGGAAATTTCCCGATTTTTTCAGTCTGGATAAGGGTAATAGCTTCAAAAAGCTCATCAAAAGTTCCAAACCCTCCGGGAAGAACAACAAAACCCTGCGAATACTTCATAAACATAACTTTCCTGACAAAAAAGTGATCGAAAGTAATGAGCTTATCAGAATCAATAAAAATATTAGAGTCCTGCTCAAAAGGCAGAGTTATATTAATACCAACAGACTTGCCATTCCCTTTCTTAGCTCCCATGTTTGCTGCCTCCATAATCCCCGGTCCACCACCGGTAATAACTCCATAACCTCTCTGTGTAAGTTTGAATGCTATATTTTCAGAAAGTTGAAAGTATTTATTATCAGGTTGCGTTCTTGCTGAACCAAATATTGACACACATGGACCTATTCGTGCCATTTTTTCAAAACCCTCAACAAATTCAGATAGTATCTTGAATACTTTCCATGAGTCAGATGTCTTTATTTCATTCCAGTTTTTTTGCTTAAAAGCACGTTTTATTTTTTCCTCGTTACTTGATGACATAGTTTATTTATTTTAGTTTTATCTTTAAATTAATTTCCAGAAAAATTACAAATTCATTACATCCTTCAAATATTGCCCGGTATAGCTTTTTTTTATCCTGACTAGTTTTTCAGGTGTTCCTTCAGCAATTACCTCACCCCCTCTTTGTCCCCCGCCAATACCAAGATCAATTAAATGGTCGGCCATTTTGATCACATCCAGATTATGCTCAATTACAATTAAAGTATTCCCTTTATCAACAAGCCTATTCAGAACCTTAAGCAATACTCTTATATCTTCAAAATGGAGACCCGTTGTAGGTTCATCAAGTATGTATAGTGTTTTTCCGGTATCTCTTTTCGAAAGCTCAGTAGCTAATTTCACCCTCTGCGATTCTCCACCTGAGAGAGTGGTTGATGGTTGTCCCAGCCTTACATAACCAAGACCAACTTCCTGAAGGGTTTTTATTTTCTGACGTATAGATGGAATATTCTCAAAAAACACAACTGCCTGATTTATAGGCATATCTAATACATCACTAATAGACTTACCTTTATATTTAACTTCAAGAGTTTCCCTGTTGTATCTTTTACCATTACAATCTTTACAATGCACATGCACATCAGGCAGGAAATTCATCTCAATTTTCATCACTCCTGCACCCTGGCATGTTTCGCACCTGCCACCCTTAACATTAAAGGAAAACCGTCCGGATTTGTATCCCCTGATTTTTGCTTCCGGTGTTTGTTCAAATAATTTCCTTATAAGGGAAAACAGTCCTGTATAGGTAGCAGGATTTGATCTGGGGGTTCTGCCAAGAGGTGATTGATTTACTTCAATAACCTTGTCGATATATTCAACTCCCTCCAGATGATTATAGGGCAGCGGGTCCTTCCCCGACCTGTATAGCAGCTTTGAGAGAATAGGATGCAGAGTCATGTTCACAAGGCTTGATTTACCACTCCCTGAAACACCTGTCACACAAATAAATTTACCTATTGGGAAATCCACAGTTATAGACTTTAAATTGTTCCCCCTTGCTCCAATTATCCTAAGAGAAACACCTTTACCTTCACGACGGATTTCGGGAATTTTTATCTCTTTTGCTTTTTTAAGGTATTCCGAAGTAAGTGTATTTTTCTTCAGTATATCTTCAGGTGATCCAACAGCAACTATTTCACCACCCCGGCGACCGGCAAAAGGTCCCATATCTATTACATAATCTGCTGATACAATCATTTCCCTGTCATGTTCAACAACAATAATTGAATTGCTGGCATCTCTGAGTTTTTTCAGCGCCTCTATGAGCTTATGATTATCACGCTGATGAAGTCCTATACTTGGTTCGTCAAGTATATAAAGAACATTAACCAGTTGTGATCCAATCTGTGTCGCCAGTCGTATTCTCTGGCTTTCACCTCCGGAAAGACTCCTGGCTGTTCTGTCAAGTGAAAGATATTCCAATCCAACATCGAGCAGAAAGAATAATCTTGTTTTGATCTCTTTTAGAATTTCTGAAGCAATTTTTTTCTGCCGTCCTGTAAGATGTTTTTCAACATTGTCAATCCATTGCGATAACTCTCTAATATCCATCCCTGAGAGCTCAGTAATGTTTTTATCATAAATTTTATAATATCGTGATTCCTTTTTAAGCCGGGTCCCTTTACATTCAGTGCAAATTGAGTGTTTAATATACTGATGAGTCCATCTTTTCCTGTTTTTTGAATTATTTCCATTCTGGTATAGACTTCCAATATAGTTTACAACCCCTTCAAAGCTAAGGAAATAATTTGATGAGACTCCCAGGGGAGTGTTTGATAACTTAAACGGCTCCTCTGAGCCATACAGGATAATATGAAGTGCTTCTTTAGGTATTTTGGAAATGGGGGTATCCAGAGTAAAACCAAATTTTTCAGCAATAGCTTCCAATTGCCAGAAAACAAGGATATTTTTGTATTTTCCCATAGGTTCAATGCCACCTCTACTAATACTTTTTGAGCGGTCGGGAATAATTTTCTTTACATCCACTTCGGGAACAGTACCAAGACCATTACATACCGGGCAAGCTCCTTGTGGAGAATTAAAAGAGAATGTATGTGGAGCAGGCTCATTATAGGAAATTCCGGTTGTCGGACACATAAGATGCCTGCTATAATAATGGATATTGTTATTTAAAAGCACCATTAGAATTCCATCCCCCTGTTCAAGAGCAATTTGAATAGATTCTTTCAATCTCCCTAACGTAGAATTTTCAACTTTTAACTTATCTATTACCGTTTCAATATTGTGAATTTTGTACCTGTCAACTTTTATTCCAGGCACCAGTTCTTTTATTTCTCCATCTATCCTAACATGAAGGAACCCTTTTCTCCTTATCCCTTCAAAGAGTTCTTTATAATGACCTTTTCTTCCTTTCACCAGTGGCGCCAGGATCATTATATTTTTGTCTTTATACCTGTCAGACATTAAGGTAATAATTTGCTCATCGGTATACTTCACCATTTGCTCGCCTGTCTTCCATGAATATGCAAGTCCTGCTCTTGCATATAGCAATCTTAAAAAATCATATATTTCGGTAATAGTACCGACAGTTGACCGTGGATTTTTATTAGTTGATTTTTGTTCAATAGAGATCACCGGACTAAGACCTTGTATTTGATCTACTTCCGGCCTTTCCATACCTCCCATAAACTGCCTTGCATAAGCAGAAAGAGTTTCCATATACCTCCTCTGACCTTCGGCATAAATTGTATCGAAAGCCAGAGACGACTTACCACTTCCACTTAATCCGGTAATTACAGTTAGTTTGTTCCTGGGAATAAAAACGTCAATATTCTTAAGATTATGCTCGCGGGCACCTAAAACAATAATCCCTGAAGTTTGATCTTTTGCTTTCAATTCTTAGAATAGGTTATGATGCTTTTCCTCATTACACCGAAACTCACAAAAGTACTTCTTTTTACTTAAACAGGGAAAGGAAAGGATAAAGAATTGTGTACCGGTTTGAGGAAGCTAGAACTTATAACTTACACCGGAAAACAGCCCAACAGAAAATGGATGAACATGAAGTCTGGTTCCTGACGAAAACGAATTAAGGTAGTATTTAAAAGTAGGCTCAATACTGAACGATAATTGATCTGAGAATCCATATTCAATACCAAATCCAACAATACTACTATAATTAAGTTTATAAATATCGCCTGTTTTCCCCAGATTAATACTTTGACCGTCAAATTCAGCAAAAACATTATTACCTACAAGTAAGTTTGTACTCACACCTCCGAGTAATTGAAAATCTATTACCCTGTCAACTACTTTATAGCTTATAAGCAAAGGAATTTCAATATATTCAAAACTCTGTGATATTTCTGCATCAAATCCTTCCAATCCAAGTTTTATCGGATCAAAATAATCTAAGGAATACGTGTTTTCTACCCTTGCAACCGTTATATCTTCGACATACAAATATGTTTCCGATTTTACTACCGGACCAAATGAACTGTTAAGCGTTATATTGTTAAACCCATCTTTTACAGGGAAGGTACTTGCAATATAAGGAGGAACATCATAAGCTACTAAATCAGTGATCTTCTGCCCCATTCTTGAATAAAACAAACCCATGTGAACGCTAATTCGATCGGCAGGTTTGTATTTGAAATTAAACCCGCCCGAAAAAGCAATTATTCCCTCTTCCACATTATCATACATCTCTTTAAAATTACCAGGCATACTCATTGTAATATTCCTGGAAGAATATAGAGGAGAAAATTTAGCTCCAATTGACCAACCACCATCGTTTTCGATTTTTTGATCGATGAGTTCATTCACAAAGTCATTAGATACAGGGAGTCCTTTATCACTGTAACCAACCTTCGAATTGAGAATTATTGATTTGCCATCCACAAAAAAACTAAGATTTTTTGATTCGATTGGAAAATAATTCTCTGCAAGCAAGAATTTATTTGTTTTATTCCGGGTACTGGTCGATTCACGGGTTTGTATAACTTTAACAGATGAGATATCTTCTGATTCTGTTTTAATAGTATTTATTTGCGTTTCAGCTATAAGCAATTTTTCAGTATCTGTATTTTTCTGCACAGTTTTTTCTTCAGACTTATTATCATCATTTCTTGCTGAGATAATACTTTGAGTTGGTAGAGGATTATCTTTTTGTAAGTTTTTCTGCACAATGGCTTTTTCATTCTGCAGATTCAGTGCAGCTGATTCAACCGATTTTGGCTTGTTGATTATTGTATATAAAAATCCTACTACCAACAGCATTACTGCAACTGCTGCAGCGTACCTGAAGACCGGAAGAATTCTTTTCTTTTTATATGTACGAGCCTGCATTACCCCTTCCCATACTTCGGAAGGTGGTGTTACCTCAAAATTCTTCAGTCCTTCCCTGAATATTCTGTCAATATTTTCTTTCATAAGATCCATTAACCAACCTGATTCTTTAAATTTCTGTTATAATTTGCCAATTTATCCTGCAATATCGCCCTGGCCCGGGATAAGTTTGATTTTGATGTCCCTTCAGATATTTCCAACAAAGCACTTATCTCCTTATGTGAATAACCTTCAATCGCAAATAAGTTAAATACCATACGGTATTTGGGTGAAAGTTCCTGAATAACTTTCATCAGATCCCGGGCTGACATTTCATCAATTACATTATAATCTACTTTCTCCAATTTCTCTGCTTCATCCTCATCAACCCTGTTTAGATAGTGCTTATCCCGGTATTTTTCCAGGGCAGTATTAACCATTATTCTTCTAATCCATCCTTCGAATGATCCTTTCCCTTTAAACTGATGCAAATTTAAAAACACCTTTATAAAGCCCTCTTGCAGAACATCCTTTGCATCGTCATAATTCTCCGAATACTGGAGACATACTCCATACATCTTACCGGAGAATTTATTGTACAGCAATTCCTGCGCATTTGTATCTCCTTCAAGACAATCCTGGATAATATCAGGTAAACTTTCCACCAATTTTATTGAAATTCAGAACGTATAAAATTATCAATAAAATTTGTGTACAAAAAGCTTACCAGGATATTTTTTCAAAGAACTGCAATTTATAGATGATTTGCCCCCCTAAAAGGTTGCGTTTATGAAAAAATTTCAGTATTCCACATTATTTATTAATTTAGATGTAATAAATACATGGTTTCTGAGTTAATAATAGGGCTTAATTTGCTTTGTCAATGGTTAAACTTTCGGTTGTAATCATCACATATAACGAAGAAAAAAATATATCCAGGTGTCTTGAATCGGTAAAAGATATTGCTGATGAAATATTAGTTGTAGATTCATTTTCGGAAGACCGGACCCGGGAAATTTGTTCTGAATATGGTGCAAAAGTATTGAAACACCATTTTACCGGTCATATTGAACAAAAGAACTGGGCTTTTAGTCACACATCGTTTCACCATGTCTTATCTATTGATGCAGATGAGGTAGTCTCTGATACACTGAAGCGATCTATTATTAAAAAAAAGCAAAACTGGACCCATGATGGTTATTATTTCAACCGTATGAATAATTATTGCGGTAAATGGATAAAACACGGAGGCTGGTATCCTGATCAAAAACTCAGGTTAATTGACAGGCGTAAAGGGCAATGGGCAGGAATTAACCCCCATGACAAATTTGAAATGGTTCCGATTTCAAAAAAACATAAGATTGCCGGAAATCTTCTTCATTATACATACCCATCAATACCTGAGCATTTAAAACAAATAAACCGTTATACCGAGATCATTGCCACAAGTTATTTTCACGTAGGTATCAAATCAAATTTACTTAAGATCATTTTCAATCCTACATGGAAATTTTTCAGGAATTATTTCCTTAGGTTAGGGTTTCTTGATGGCTTTTTTGGTATTGTACTTAATGCAAATATTGCTTTTGAAACTTTCCTGAAGTATATTAAGCTACGGCAAATAACTACCCAATATAATAAAGGACTGGTGGATCTTAATTCTTTGAAAAAAAAGAGGGAATATCTTATTGAGAATAATAAGCTGCTTGACACGATGCCCGACTAGAGCCTGTCTATAAAGTAATAAAAAATGATTTAAGAACAAGGAACACCGATTAACGATTTGTGAAGTAACTGAAAATATAAAAACAGCGTTGACACGACACTAATTAAACCTCTCAGCTAAGGGTTTAAAGAACCGTACAAACTTATCATGTGGGACTGAAACACAGATTCGTGCATATTTATTTGCCTTTTCCTTATTAATTCTGGTAAAAAAACTCAGAGTTACACTTCCAATATAATAGTCAAGTAATTCATCTTCTGATTTATTAACAATGGCGAAAATCCCAACAGGTTTAGAATCTACATAGAACTCCTTTGCAAGCAGACCTGTTTTCTCCAGATACTCTATATTCTCTGCAATATCATTCCTTGTTCTTTCCCTGAAATTATCAATTGCTTTTTTGCCCTCTTTTGAAGTAAGTAATTCATATACCAGTTGTTGAGAGAAAGCATTTACACCATTACTTGCATACAACAGGCGAATTTTAAGTTCATCTACAAGATCTGCATTATTAGTATGTACAAAACCTATACGCTGACCACTCAAACCCACTGACTTACTAAAACTTTCTACTATTATTACATTATCAAACCGAAGAAGTTTTTGATAGAAATCATCATTATTATTATAAAAAACTCTTCTGTACGGACTGTCAAATATTACTACTATACCTTCGGCATTGAGTTTTTCAATCAATTCAAGTACTTTATCATCTGAAAATTTATCCCCTACCGGATTATTCGGATCACAAATGATAACAGCAGAATCTTTCAACTCTTCAGTCTTTTTGAGCAAATCCTCAAACCTATCATAATTGAAGTTAATGATTCCCCTGATTATCATTAGATGGATATATGCACCCCAATAAAATGCAGGCAGATAAATATTTTTTACATTTATTGATTGAAATACCAGATCAAGCGCATTCATTCCTCCCGATGTAATTGTAATATTGTCAGAGGATGTTTTGTTTTCAAAATATATATTATTTATAGCCTCCTTAAGTTCCGGAAACCCTGGTATTGGAGGATAAACCTGGATATTATCATTATTGAAATCAATATTTCCAATTACTTCAGAAAGGTCAATATTACAAACAGCATTTACTCCACGATTAAGAAAAAGGTATTCTTTTCCATTCTTCTTACTTAATTCTTTAATTTTCTGACCTATACCAACAATTTTTGAAAATTTGGCACCACTACGCTTTATATTCATTTTTTTGGATTTTTAAAGATTAATTACTTCCCCATACGCATCAGCAGCAGCTTCCATTATAGCTTCAGACATAGTTGGATGCGGGTGTATAGATTTGATCAATTCGGGTCCGGTAATTTCAAGTTTTCGTGCTACGACAATTTCCGCGATCATTTCAGTGACATTAGCACCTATCATATGTCCTCCTAACAACTCACCATATCTGGCATCAAAGATCAATTTAATAAAACCTTCTTTTTCACCAATTGCTCTGGCTTTACCTGAAGCAGTAAACGGAAATTTTCCGACTTTAATTTTATAACCAGCTTCTATTGCCTCTTTTTCTTTCATACCAACAGACGCCACTTCAGGTGATGTATAAGTACAAGATGGAATATTTTTATAGTTAAGTTGATCCGGTGTTTTACCGGAAATATTTTCAACGCATATAATTCCCTCAGCAGAAGCAACGTGAGCAAGTGATTGTCCCTCCACAATATCTCCAATTGCATATATTCCTTTTACATTTGTCTGATAATATTCATTAACCTTCACTTTGTCTTTATCCATCTCAATACCAACTTCTTCAATACCAATATTTTCCAGGTTAGGAGTTATGCCAACTGCTGAAAGCACAATATCTGCCTCAATTTCCATTTCACCATTCTTATTTTTCACCCCAACTTTACATTTCTCCCCGTTTATATCAACCTTTTCAACAAGCGTCCCGGTCATCACTTTCATGCCTGCTTTCATAAAAGACCGTCCAAGTTGTTTTGACACTTCTTCATCCTCAAGCGGTACAATATTTGGAAGGAACTCAACAAGAGTAACATCTACTCCGATGGAATTATAAAAATAGGCAAACTCGCTTCCGATAGCCCCTGATCCGACAATAATTATAGATTCAGGCATCTTGCTCAGGGTTATTGCTTCCCTGTATCCGATTATTTTTTTCCCATCAAGCTTCAGATTGGATGATTCTTTCGGTCTGGCTCCTGTGGCCAGTATAATATGTGGTGTAACATACTCTTCATATTTACCATTATCACCTTCTACTCTGACTTTATTATTCCCAACAAGTTTTCCGAAACCTTTGATATAGTCAATTTTATTTTTTTTAAAAAGATATTGAACCCCTTTACTCATTTCTTCTGCAACAGCTCTACTTCTTTTTATCATTCCATTTATATCAGGACTTACATCACCACTTATTTTAATCCCATAATCTGCTGCATTCTTCACATTTTCATATACTTTTGCACTTTTTAACAAAGACTTTACAGGGATACAACCCCAGTTAAGGCAAATGCCTCCCAATTCAGCCCTTTCTACAACAGCCACTTTTTTACCTAATTGTGAAGCTCTTATTGCAGCAACATATCCACCCGGTCCACTACCAATAATAATTATGTCATAATTCATAAAATACTGTGTTTTATTATGTTATAATCAATTTCTTAAAAAATTTAAAATTACAAATTTACAAAACAATTTTATCTTAAAAAAGGCTGAGGCTAAGAAACTTTACTACTCATTTTCACTTTATGCTTCCGGCTAAGCTGGAGCATAAGCGCAATTAATTTCTATTTATCCATTTTTTGTCTTCTTTTTTCCTCAGTCATAGCCTCAGCCTATTTTTAACTGATATTCAAATTTGGTAGTTTTATATAAATAGTATTAACCTTTTTAATTACATTGCAAAACTAGTGTCGAATTAATGACGAACTGACGAATATGTTATTATATATTGGATATTATAAGCATATTATACTTTTTACTTTTATCTTTTTACTTTTGACTGAATAACAGGTTCTTCCTTTATATTATCGTCATATAAAATGAAGATATGGACATTAAAGACCGTGATAAAAATTTGTCATACTTGCAGGAATTTATAGGGCTGGAAATTCACATGAGTAAATTCATTCACCAGACCCCTACTCAAAAACTTGCTGAACAAATTTTAAAAGAAGGTTTTGAGTTTGAAAATCACCTAATGCATACCACAGACCAGGTATCCGGTTTTGATCTTGTGGAACTAAATTATTTTCTTATGATCAGAAAGAATTACGGACAATTTACAATTGTTATTGTTATTGCTGATGAACTTATTAACTACTTAATTCAAATAACAAAAGCTACAAATATTCATTTTTCAGAAATTCTCAGTAAAACATTGCCAATACGTAAATCTGATGATACGCCATTGTATACTCTCCCCGAACAATTTATTAAGGGGTATTTTAACCAAATTACTCTTGAAAGAATCCATAACCCAAAATTTGACCCGCATTACAGGCCCCCAACAATTATTGAAAACTTTGAGATCCTTACAAAAGATTAGTAAACACAGTTAAACCCTTTGTTCGATTAAACTAATCCAACAATTCAGAGATTTTGTTTCTCAGTGCTTCACCACGAATGTTTTTTTCAATAATTATCCCGTTTTTATCGAGCAGAAGGTTAGAAGGAATAGAGTTGATACCATAAGCTGTGGAAGCCTCATTTTTCCAATAATTCAGATCGGAAACATGTGTCCAGGTCAGTTTATCATCTTCGATTGCCTTAAGCCAATCGTTCATATTCTTGTCCAGAGATACACCAAGTACATCAAATCCTTTATCATTATAATCGTTATACACAGCTACCACATTAGGATTTTCTCCACGACAAGGGCCACACCATGCAGCCCAAAAATCAATAAGCAGGTAATTTTCTCCCACAAGAGATGAAAGTGCTACAGGATTTCCATCAGGATCATTCTGTGTAAAATCAAGAAAATTTTCTCCTATCGCAACTCTTTTCAATACCACAGCTCTATCAGCAAGTTCAATAACAAAACCTGACTTGTTCAGTGCCACATCAAGCTTTTTCAGTTCTGCCTCAATTTCTGCACCTGACAATCTATAAGATACACTACGAAGTACATAAGGTGAAATATATGAAGCAGGATGCTCAGTTACATAATCCTTACTGAATTGCTGGCCATCTTCATAAATCTTATCAAGCTCTGCTTCTAATTCAGAGGCTTTAGTTTCGTCTCCTGCCTTTTTAAATTCAATCAATTCCATTCGTATCTCACCATATTTTTCCCAATACTTATTCAATTCTTCAGAATAAGCATTGTATTCATCCTGCACAGATGAACCTGTGATTTTTGCTTTATAAATAGTATCAGCATATCCTGTAATAGTAATATTTGTATTCTCAATAAAAATCGGTAAGCTTCCGCGTTTGCCTTCCAGTGATATGTAGTAATAGTCGGGCATATCAACTGTCCCAGTAAACACAAATGTTCCTTCAGTTGCATCAACCGAATCAATAACCTGCCATTCACCTTCAACTCTATTATTTAAGAAGGCTTTCCCATCTTCCATTCCATCCAGATTTGCAGTAATTGTATATTCATGAACTGAAGAACATGATATAAACATCAGTCCCAGCAAATAGAGAAATAAATTCTTCATAGTTTATGTTTTATTTTTTAAAAAAGTCCTGCAAATTTAGAAAAAATAAGTTGATGGCATATTTTCTTAAAAAATCTTATAATTTTTAAGTAAAGTATTCATCCAGTAATTGTCTTGCAGCGACAAAAGAACTTATTTTATCATCGAGGAGCATTTTTCGGTATTTTTCAATTTGAATAATAATTTCGGGGTGCTGATAAAAACGATCTTTCAATTTATCATCGATAGTCTCATGCATCCAATACAAAGATTGATTTTTACGTTTTTGCTCAAAGAAATTATTTGCCCTGGCAAGCCGGCAATACTTTTCTATTGTCTCCCAAACATGGTTAATACCCGTTCCATCTTTTGCAGAGCAGATTAATACTTCAGGTGTCCAACCCGATTTTGTTGGAGGATATAAATGTAAAGCATTCTGGTATTCTGCTTTAGCCCTGTTAGCATGGTTTTTATTATCTCCATCAGCCTTGGTAATAACAACAGTATCTGCCATTTCCATGATACCACGTTTAACCCCCTGTAATTCGTCACCCGCACCTGCCAACATCAGAAGCAGAAAAAAATCCACCATTGAATGAACAGCGGTTTCAGATTGCCCAACCCCGACTGTTTCAACAAAAATTGTATCAAATCCGGCTGCTTCGCAAAGCACTATGGTCTCTCTTGTTTTTCGGGCAACTCCACCCAGTGTACCTGCAGATGGCGAAGGACGGATATATGCATTAATCTCAGCTGATAATTTCTCCATTCGGGTTTTATCACCAAGGATGCTTCCTTTTGAGTACTCACTGCTCGGATCAATTGCCAGTACAGCAAGTTTTCTTTTCATCCCAATCAGCTTATTACCAAGAGTTTCGATAAAGGTACTTTTACCTACTCCGGGGACTCCCGTTATGCCTATACGTACAGCATTTCCTGCATAAACAAGACATTTTTCAATAACCTTCTGGGCAATTTTCTGATGACCGGGAAGGTTGCTTTCAATAAGTGTAATTGCCTGGCTTAGTATTGTCCTGTTTCCTGTCAGGATACCATCCAAATATTCATCCGGTGCAAGTATTTTTCTTTTTGCTTTTCTATGCTTAAGCAGAGCATTTCCATTAATATTCTCCGGCTGGTCTACACCATTATTTACACGTAAAGCACTTTTAATTTTGCGTGGCATATTATTTCGTATCGGGCGGGTTTACTTCACCGGATATCCGAAGAATTATTCTTGAATTTTTCGGGTCATTTGTAATAACAGTAATAGATTTATTCTGCCTTCCTTTGCGTGTTCCGGAACTGAATATTGCTTTTATTGAACTACTTTCCCCCGGCTCTATCTCTTTATCTTTCGGACTAACAGCTGTACAACCACAACTTGATTTTATTTTTCGTAAGATTAATTTATCTTTCCCAACATTCTTAAAAACGAAATTGTGTTCAACTTTCGAACTTTGAGCCATCTTGCCAAAATCATAAGTTTTCCCATCCTTAAATTCAATTTTAGCAGAATTAGTAAGTTCTTCGGCTGTCATTGAAGCAAAATCCTCAACGATAGTTGCAGATACTGTCAACTGGTTATTCCCAACTGACTGCCCATTCGTCAGTACTTTTATCCTATCTATCACAAAGCCCCAATCATTTTTAATACCTGCGTCATAAGATGCTTCAATATAACCTTTCTGTTGCGGTTTAAGTGTTTCAGGAACAGCTTTAATTACCAAGTATTTAGCAGCATAATCGAATTTTATTGTCTGATTCTCTTTTGAAGCATTAATTATCTGCATCTGGATAGTTTTTTTCTCACCGTGATTTATCCTGACAAAAGCCAAATGATTTGACTTGAATCGAACATCCCCTATCTGATATGGATAAATATCCTCAACAGTACGCACTTTAGGAATAACTTCTCCTTTAATTGCCAGAACAACTGCTTTTTTTGAAGCATTTGAAAAAACAGTAAGACTTTTACTAAATTTACCAGGACGATTCTTCGGATTATAGGTTGCCTTTACAAATCCTCCTCCTCCGGGAATTATCGGTTCTCTTGACCATGCAGGTGCAGTGCAACCACAGGAAGCTGTTACACGGTTAATAACTAATGGAACACTGCCTGTATTAATAAAGCTAAAGGTACATGTTACATTACCGTCTTCTTCTTTAAAGGTACCAAAATCATGAATTAGCTCATCAAATGATATTGTAGCTTGTTTCTCCTGAGCCATTACTCCGGGCATCAGATTACCTATAAAGAATAATACTAATAAACCTGTAATTTTTCGTTTCATAATATAATTTTTTGTTGTGTTAATTCCCTTTATCCTTTTAACGTGTCAAAATTAAAAAAGTTTAGTTGAATATGTAATTTTCGAAAGAATTAACTTTTTAATTTTTTACTCTATCTTTATACCTTTACAAATAGTTTTTACCTGAAAGTGCTTGAATTACTTTCAGGTTAATTAGGGAAATATGAATAGGCGCAGGATAATATATATCTGTTTCACCTTTTTTCTGATCGTATATGGAAAAACTTATGCCCAATTTTATAATGGTCATCAGATGGCTTTTGGTAAAAACAGGATTCAATATTATGACTTTTACTGGTCTTTTTACCGTTTCGAGAAATTTGATATCTATTTCAATGAATTTGGAAAAGAGCTTGCAGAATATACTGCCTCAGTTACTGAAAAAAAACTAATGGAGATTGAGGATTACTTTGATTATTCTCTGGATAAGAGACTAATTTTTATAGTTTACAATAAATTATCAGATTATAAACAAAGTAATCTGGGACAGGTTACCGGTTCTGAAGACTACAATATCGGTGGGTATACAAGGGTAATTCGCAATAAAGTGATGCTTTATTTTAATGGGAAACATCCTGACTTTGAAAAACAGGTTTCCGGAGCGATTACCGAGGTATTACTCCATGAAATGCTATATAGCGGAGATGTCAAAGACAGAGTAGCCAACTCAACTTTAATCAACCTCCCTGACTGGTATACTAAAGGATTGATTTCGTATATGTCAGATCCATGGAATATCGATATTGAAAACAGGGTAAAAGACGGCATAATGTCAGGCCGGTACGAAAAGTTTGATTGGCTTACCGGAACTGAAGCTGTTTATGCCGGGCATTCTTTCTGGCGATTTATTGCCAAAACCTATGGTGATCCAATCATACCCAATATTGTATATCTTACACGAATAAATAAAAATGCAGGTAAAGGTTTTTTATTTGTCCTTGGGAAAAAGGTCAGACACCTTTCAAAAGACTGGCTAACTTATTATAATGACTATTTTGATGATAAGGACCGGGCGATGCCTGAACAAGGAATGATACTGAAATGGCCTAAATGTACAAGAAAGTATCAGGAAATAAAGATAAATCCTGAAAATCAACTAATTGCTTATGTTACAAAAGAGTTTGGGCAATACAAAATATGGATTTACGACACCAATACCGGAAAGCATAAAAAGATATTCCGCAAGGAACCTAAAGTAGAACAACTATCTGACAAATCGTACCCTATCCTGACATGGCATCCGACAGGCAAATTACTGGCATTCATTTCAGAAGAGAATGGAAGACTGTACCTGTACCTTTACAGGCTTTCATCAGCCAATCTTGAAAGGATTAATCTCCCTTATTTTGATAAGATACTTGATTTTTCATATTCGCCTGATGGGACAAAATTCGTTTTTTCGGCCGTAAAAGAAGGCAAAACTGATTTATTTATTCATAATATTTCTTCAGGAACTAATGAACAGATAACCAACGATTTGCCGGATGATCTAAATCCCAGATTTATTAGTGAGGGAAAAGAAATTATTTTTAGTTCAAACAGGTCGGGTGATACGCTTAACCTTCCTGAAAAGGAACTTAATAATACAGACCTTACCTACGACCTGTTTATTTACAATTACCAGAAAAAATCTGATTATCTTATCCGCTTATCTGAAGGGAAGTTTTATAATAAATTTGAACCATACAAGGTAAAAGATAAGACATTCCTCTATGTCAATGATAAAAATGGCATAATGAATCGCTATATAGCAAAATTTGACAGCACAATAAGTTTTATTGACACTACTACACATTATCGTTTTTTTTCAGAATCAAAGCCATTAACAAACTATTCAAGGAATATTTTTGAACATAATTACTCACCAAAGTCCGGAAAAATTGGTGAAGTAATATTTCATAATGGTAAATACAAGATGAGAACGACGGAACTTGACACCACTAATGTGATCGCTGAAGGGAAAGTTACAACCACAAATTATCAGAAAGAAAGATCGTTAGAATTACAGGAATATGATAGTTTGGAAACACTAAAAAAGGAAGTAGCAATAAAATACAGGGCAATGATGGATACTCTGGAAAAGCCTCTTTCAAAATACTTTCCAACAGAAAAACTGATAGATGTAAACAATTATATTTTTGAGAAGGAGAAATATAATTATTTCCGGCAACAATTATTAAAGGATTATCCTGATATTAACATTGATACAGGTGGTTACAATTTACCTAAAATCAGGATATATGAAACATCATTCTACAATAACTATATAGCCAGCCAGGTAGATTTCGGATTTTTAAATAATTCTTATCAACCTTTTCAGGGTGGAGGCGGATATTATAATCCCGGCATGAACATGTTATTTAAAATCGGTGCAGACGATCTTTTTGAAAACTATAAAATTATTGGAGGCTTCCGGTTCTCCGGGAATTTTAACAGCAATGAATATCTCTTAAGTATTGAAAAACTTATAGGAAATTTTGACAAACAATTGACTTTCCATCGGTGGGCTATGAATACCCAATCGGATGATGCATTAATAAAAATATATACTCAGGAGCTTTTTTATTCCATGAGGTATCCGTTTAGTATGGTATCTGCACTAAAAGGCACTTTCAGTTTAAGAAATGACAAGAATGTTTATCTTTCAACTGATTTGAAAAACCTGCACAGGGAAAATGAAATGCGCACATGGACCAGCATTAAGCTTGAATATATTTTTGATAATACCCGCCAAAGAGGTATAAATATTTATTATGGTACACGGCTAAAGCTTTTTGGCGAGATGTACAAACAAATTGACAGAAAAAAATCCGACTTGTTTGTGATAGGTGGAGATATAAGACACTACCTGAAAATTCATCGCGATTTAATTTGGGCTAACAGATTGGCAGGAAGTACATCATTTGGCAGTAATAAACTTATCTACTTCATGGGTGGTGTAGATAACTGGATGACATTACTTAGCAAAATGGAAACATTTGACAAATCTGTACAAGTTGATAATTCTCAGAATTATGCTTTTCAAACACTGGCAACCAATATGAGAGGTTTCTCACAAAATATTCGCAACGGGAACAGCTTCGCTCTCATAAACAGTGAGTTAAGATGGCCAATTGTTAGATACTTTGCAAATCATCCAATAGGTTCCGGGTTTTTAAACAACCTTCAGATTGTAGGCTTTGGAGATATTGGAACTGCATGGACAGGACTTCATCCATACCTGGGACAAAATGCTTATGATAAGGAAGTACTTATAAACGGACCAATTACCGTTACCATCGATACTAACCGTGAACCAATTATTGCTGGGTTCGGTTTTGGTCTGCGGAGTCAGCTTTTTGGATATTTCATAAGAGCTGACTGGGCATGGGGAATAGAGAATTACATTTTGTTACCCAGAGTATTTTACCTTTCCCTAAACCTCGATTTCTAATAAACAGGATATTATATGGGTATCAAAGAAAAAATAATACATCTGACCAACAGATACTTCGATGAAACCGTACAAATAAGAAGATCTATCCATAAGAATCCTGAACTATCATATTACGAAAATGAAACATCTGCTTTTATTGAAAAAAAACTCCGTGAATATGGTATAAATTACAAAAAGGGCTTTGTTAATACCGGGATAATTGCATGGCTACATGGAGAAAAACCAGGTCCCGTAATAGGTCTCCGGGCTGAACTTGATGCTTTACCTATCACGGAAAATAACCATGTAAGCTATAAATCAAAACGAGATGGAATTATGCATGCCTGTGGTCATGATGCACATTTAGCTATGTTACTGGGTACAATAAAAATTCTCAAAGAGCTAAAAAAAGATTTGCCCGGCACTGTTTTGCTTATTTTTCAGCCTGCTGAGGAACTTGTTCCCGGAGGTGCAAAACTTATGATAGAAGATGGCGCCCTGGACGAAATAAAACCCGATCTGATATTAGCCCAACATGTTTATCCTGAGCTTGAAGCAGGGAAGGTTGGATATAAAGCAGGGGAGTATATGGCATCTTCTGATGAAATTTATGTTACAATTCAAGGCAAAGGTGGGCATGCTGCAATTCCTGAGAAAAGAGATGATACAATACTTGCAGCTGCCAGATTACTTATCCTTCTTTATGAAAAAATTAATACCCCTTTGCCAGGAAAGCCCCCAACAATTCTTGCTTTTGGCAAAATTGACGGAGCAGGTGCAACAAATGTGATTCCTTCCGAAGTAAAACTTATTGGCACATTCAGAACTTTTGATGAGAACTGGAGGAAAGCAGCTCATCGTGAAATGAAAAAAATTGTTGCGGAATTTAAAAGAAATGAAAGCATTGGTGTAAAACTTAATATTAAAAAAGGATATCCCGTTTTACAGAATGACTTGAAAATAACAAAATCTGCAATCCGGTTGTCCCGGGCTTTTCTTGGTAATAAAAATGTTGTTGGTCTTGAGCAAAGAATGACTTCTGAAGATTTCGCCAATTATTCACAATCCTATCCCGTTTGTTTCTTCCGGCTGGGAACCGGGATTAAAGGCCAAGAATCATCACTCCATGCATCTGATTTCAATATTGATGAAAATGCCTTAGCTACAGGAATGGGGAACCTCTCTTGGCTGGCATATTCTCTACTAGAGGAAATGAGTGAATAAAGAAGTTTAAGTACTTATTTACTAAAAATTAAAATATATTTTGCTTTTTCCTTTGCATTTCAAAAAATGGAAATACTTTTGCATAATAATAAATCTGATTTATTAATTCAAAACTTATAGTAATGGCTCATGTAATTAATGACGATTGTACAGCATGTGGTGCTTGCATTGATGAATGTCCTGTTGAGGCAATCTCAGAAGGTGATATTTACAAAATTGATCCTGAACTTTGTACCGATTGTGAAGCATGTGTTGATGTTTGCCCGGTTGAAGCAATTCATCTTGTAGAGTAAAAGTTGCGTTAATCAACAATGCACTAAAGCATATGGCATTCCATATGCTTTTTTTACTTATTACGATCACGCGGATTATAGCCTGAACCTTCCAAAATCAGCTGATAATCATTGTTTTCCATTAAATCAATGAGTGTTAGGCCCGGGTTTTTCCGCATATACTGTTCAACAACCCTGTATCCTATCCATACAGCCGCCCTGCCAGGCGAATCACTGGGGAAATAACTAGTGAATGGCGCTTCACCTATAAGTTTATTAACCGTCATACGGTCAGAGCTAAAAAGCAATTTGTGCTCAATCAGGTAAGTCCACATTTGTTTTTCATTCCTGCGACAAAATTTTATCTGGTCCGCAGAGAATCCCATTATTATACTGATATCTTCTTGGGGAACCAATGATTTAACAAGATATATCAACTTCCCTTCATGGATAATATTATTTAACACATTATTTACTAACTCTCTTGATCCCTCCTCATTAAAATACCATTCTGTAGAAACCCATGCAAACATACAATCAGTAACAATTTTTTCTTTATACATGTTTATCCGCTTATATTCTGGTAAACCCAGCTGAATATAGTATTCACATTCAGTACCCAGGTACCTGTCAAGACCAATTGCAAGTATATTTGTGTCAATTATAACAGAGGCATTAAACCCGGAAATAAATGTATATATGTCCGGTATTGTTTTCTCACTAAAATAATACTTATAATGCTTAAAGGCTTCTGTTAATGCTTTTTCCAGCATATCAATATCAGGAAACTCTCTGATGACATCCTGGAATACTTCACGGTTAGTACGATCAGAAATAAAGTTTTTAATATATCCGGCATAATAGGGTGAATTTGTTTCGCCAATGTTTATTACATAATTAAATAACTCATAAAAATGACCGAATTTATTTTCAAGGTAAGTAATTGAATAAGTAACACTATCAACGGGTAGTTCAAACAACTCTTTTTCCAGTCTTTTGATCTTAATTTCTAAATCGATACTATCAATATCTACCTTATTAGCACTATGATTACATGAAAAAAGTAAAAGTAATAATACTAAAAAAAGCATAATATGTAAACGGATTTTGCGCTCCGCCAGTTGGCGGAGAAGCAATATCCTGTAACTTTTCGCAAAGCTTATAACAGTGTATCTATTTTGCATTCTGCTTATTTTTTGGAGTTTGCTTCGTCGTTTTGCTCCTCCTGACGCTTCGGTCAGGGCAGGCTCACAAAATCCTTTTTCAACCAATAAAATATGTTTAAAACTATACCTCTTCCCATTTATTCATTTTATCATTTACTCATTATTTTCACTTAAGTTCACTTTTAACTTTAGTTCACTTTTAACTTCTTATTCTTATCTTTACTTTTCATTTGATAGTTTTTAAAAAACATATAAACATAATATTCAATATGAAAGACTTGAATGTAAAAATAATAAAACTGCCCTCCCTTGCAAAAGTTGTTTTCCTGATTTTTTTGTCATTTATCCTGCTAACCGGCAGAGGATTTTCACAAGGAATTCGTTTCGGAATTTTTACCAATCCACAGATTAGTTGGCTAAAGCCTGATATAAAAGAAGTTACAAACGAAGGCTCACGGCCAGGGATTAATATTGGCATTTCTATGAACCGCTATTTTACGAATAATTATGCTTTCTCAACAGGTATTTCAATTAATCGCTTAGGAGGTAAAATCAGCTATAAAGATTCAACAACTTTGCAACTTACCAATCGGACAGATACACTTTTGCCTGGCAATATTCTTACTTACAAAATTCAATACATTACCATTCCACTGGGACTAAAATTCAAGTCTGATGAAATCGGGTATTTCACTTTTTTTGCTAAAGCAGGGATTGATCCTATGATCAATATTAACGCTATCGGGTTAACAACTGATAAAAAAATCGATTCTGAAAGTATTAATGACGAAATCAATTTGTTTAATCTGGGGTATCATCTTGAGATAGGTATCCAATATTCACTTGGTGGGCAAACAGCTTTACAGTTTGGTCTCAATTATCAAAATGGAATTTTAGATATTACAACTGATGGAGAAAATCAGCCTGATGATAAGATAATACTAAATAGTGTATCTCTGCATTGCGGAATTATTTTCTAATGACCAGAAAGCAAAAGTATTATGAAAATTGCCATTGCTCAGCTTAATCCACATATAGGAAATTTCGAAAAGAATATTACTGCAATAACTAACAAAATTAAAGAAGCAAAAGAAAAAAATGCTGATCTGGTAATCTTTCCGGAATTCTCTGTTCCCGGGTATCCTCCGCTCGATCTTCTTGAGCGAAAATCGTTTATTGATCGTTGTACGCAAGCAGTTAGTGAAATTGCAAAACAATGTAATAATATTGCTGCAATTGTTGGCAGCCCGAGTCTAAATCCGGCAAAAACAGGAAAGAATCTTCTCAATACAGCTTATTTATTATCTGAAGGACAAATTATATTCAGTGTGAATAAAACGCACCTTCCTACTTATGACATATTTGATGAGTACCGGTATTTTGAATCTAATACTAAATTTAATATAGTAAATTTCAAAGGAAAAAAGATTGCTATAACAATTTGTGAAGACTTATGGGGCCAACAGCCATCTGAGAACGGTTTTGAAAGAAACAGTATCTATAATATATCTCCCATAAAAAAATTAAGTTTACAAAACCCTGATTTTATTATTAACATTGCTGCTTCCCCTTTTACATATTCCAGAATAGAAACAAAGCGAAATATTTTTACCAGCCAGGCAAAAAAATTTAATACTTCCATAATTTTTGTAAACCAGGTTGGTGCACAAACTGAACTTATTTTTGAAGGAGGATCATTAGTAGTCAATCCGGAAGGTAAAATAGTTGAACAATTAAAATATTTTGAAGAAGATTTCAAAATAATTGATTCTGAAGAAATTATAACAAGAAGCCCTTTGCCAATTATTAAAAACAACATAACTGAACACATATATCATGCATTGGTTTTGGGACTACATGACTACTTTAACAAAATGAATTTCGGTAAAGCGATACTTGGTTTATCGGGAGGAATTGATTCGGCTGTAAGCCTTGCAATAGCCAGCGAAGCATTAGGCAGGAAAAATGTAAAAGCTATTTTGCTGCCATCAAGATATTCCTCAGAACACTCCATAACAGATGCCGTTTCACTCGCCGATAATCTGCAAATTGATTATAATATTGTACCAATAGAACCAATGTTCAAAGACTTTAAGCAATCTCTGGAACCTCTCTTCAGAAATCTTCCTGATAATACAACCGAAGAGAATATACAAGCCCGAATACGTGGAGTTTTATTGATGGCTATTTCAAACAAATTTGGGCATATACTTTTAAACACATCAAATAAAAGTGAAGCAGCTGTCGGGTATGGAACATTGTACGGCGATATGACAGGAGGGCTTTCTGTGCTTGGAGATGTTTATAAAAGTGAAGTATACAGGCTGGCACACTTCATTAACCGTAATAAAGAAATAATCCCTGAAAACACAATTATAAAGCCCCCTTCAGCAGAACTTAAGCAAAATCAGAAAGACACCGATTCACTTCCCGATTATGAAATACTTGATCGCATTCTTTTCTTGTATATTGAAAAGCAAATATCACCAGATGAAATCACTAAAAAAGGATTTGACAAAAAGCTTGTAAGAAAAATCATTCATCTTGTGAACTTAAGTGAGTATAAGCGCTACCAGGCACCTCCCATCTTACGTATCTCCGCAAAAGCATTTGGAGCAGGCAGAAGAATGCCACTGGTTGCACGATATGATGAATAAATGATTGAATGCTTAAATGAGTGAATAAGGAAATGAAGTAATGAGGAGATTAGGTAGTGCGGTAATGTCTAAAATGTTACGAATCACCTATTGCTGATCGCCAACTGATTAACTCTGTAAATTTTTTAATTCTTAATAATTAAATTACCTTTGGCATGTTTTGTAACATATTCAACTAATTTAAATGCAATATAGCAACCCACATTTTAAGGATGTAATTGAAAACAACAATTCAGTTTTCAACATCATTTCTGAAGAAGAAAAAAAAAATCTTAACGATAATCACACATTTACGCATTTCAAGAAAGGAGAAATAATTTACAAAGAAGGAGAAAAACCGCTGGGTTTAATATGCCTTTCGCAAGGGAAAGTAAAAGTATTCAAGGAAGGTGTTGGCGGAAGGGAACAAATAGTACGAATGGCTAAACCATACGGGTTTATTGGTTACAGAGCACTTTTTGCCGGAGAAAATTACATTGCCTCATCGGTAGCCATTGAAGATTCAATAATTTGCATATTGGATAAAGATGTTTTATTCAAAATTCTAAGGAATAATGCCAGACTTACCATGCGTTTTCTGGCATCATTAGCTACTGAACTTGGGTTTTCCAATCGCCGGACTGTTACATTAACACAGAAACATATTAGGGGCCGACTTGCTGAATCTTTACTTTTTCTTATGAATACTTATGGCTTTGAGCAAAATGGAGCAACGCTAAAAGTTTATCTTTCCAGGGAAGATATAGCAAATTTGTCTAATATGACCACATCAAATGCTATCAGGACATTATCAACATTCGCCAGTGAGAATGTAATTTCGTTGGAAGGAAGAAAAATTAAGATACTCAACCTCCAGAAACTTGAAAGAATTAGTGCATTGGGATAACAAAAACTCCCAGCCAAATTAAACAGTACTTATAGCTGTTAACAAAATGTCACATCCAAAAGCAACTCTCATAATCTCATTTTATAATAATTTCCCTTTCTTAAAACTCGTCCTTGGAGGTCTTGAAAGACAGACTGTTAAAGACTTTGAAATAATTATTGCCGATGACGGATCAAACGAAGAGTGTAAGAGGAAAATCATGGAATACGATACAAATTCCACGCTTAACATCAAACATCTGTGGCATAAGGATGAAGGATGGCAGAAAAACAGGATGCTGAATCAGGCAATTGTAGCAAGTAAAACCAATTACCTGGTTTTTATCGATGGAGATTGTATCCCACACCGGGCTTTTATTGAAGAACATATTAGTAACAGGGAAATTAAAACAGCACTCGCCGGACGCAGAGTTAACCTATCTGAAGAAGTTAGTTCAATGTTGAACTATGAAAATGTTAAAGATGGTTATCTTGAAAAAAGGTTGTTCCCAATTATGGTTTGGGGGAGTATCAGAGGTCGGGGTAACCGAATTGAAAATGGAATATATTTTAAATCAACAATTATTAGAAAAAAAATAAACAAAAAAGAACGAGGTATTCTCGGATCGAATTTCTCTTTATTTAAGAAAGACATTGTAGACATTAATGGTTTTGATGAAAGATACAGATCACCGGCTGTTGGAGAAGATACTGATATTGAATACCGTTTGAGGAATAACAGAATTTTGATAAAATCTATAAAACACCTTTCCATTCAATATCATTTATTTCATGAGAAATTATTTCGGCCTGACAAGAACCTTGAGATTCTTAAGCAAACTATGGAAAAGGAAATTGTTTACACTCCCTTCGGGATTAATAAAGAATTTGTCTAAAACAGCTACCTAAGGACTATCCGCCTAGCGGTTTGAAACAGCTTGGCGGATGCATTTATAACCACAATTATCTCTGCAGAAAATTCTCCATTGCAGAAAGGGCTTTGTCAATGGTAAAATTTTCCTCTACACGTTTCCTGCCATTCTCACCCATTTGCTTTGATAATGCAGGATTACGCATAAGGTTTTCAACATAGTTAGCAAATGATGTCATGTTATCCCTTTCGGCCAGATACCCGGTCTCTCCATGCACTACTATTTCAGGGTTACTGCTTAAATCGAAAGCTATCACGGGCTTCCGGCATACCATTGCCTCAGTCATAACATATCCAAATCCTTCCCATAAAGAAGGAAGAAGAAAAATATCTAAAGATTGCATAAATCCCTTGATATCATCAACAAACCCAAGAAAAACAACTTCATTTTCCATACCCATTTTTCTGGAATAAGCAATAAGCTCATTGTACAATGCGCCATCACCAGCTATTAGTATTTTAAACTTATGCCCTTTATCTTTAAGTATACGTGCCAATTGAATAAGGCGATACTGTCCTTTTTGTTTCACAAGCCGCCCGGCATTACCAAGAATAATTTCGTTTTTGTCTGATATGTATTTAAATGTTACTTCTCCGGAATCATATTTTTTTATTGAAATACCGTTATAAATAACCTGTATTTTATCCTTTTCAATAAGGTTTGGATTTCTGGCTAAAAGGGTCCGCTTGGTTTCTTCAGAATTAGCAATTATTCCGGTAAGCACATTCCCGAAAAAGAACCTGTTAATAAAGGAATTCCTGACAGGAATCGCACTTCCTCTACGATACACAATATTCGGAACTCCGGCAATTCTTGCAGCAAGACTTGCAACCTTCATATCAGACGAAAGGTTTGTAATGAGAAAATTCACCTTTTCCTGCTTAATAATACGAGAGATATGTAACACCTTGAACAGGTTTAAAAAACTCAGATTAGAGATACCAATATTATGAGAAGGTATACCATAATCGCCTATTCTTGTCTTTAATTCACTCTTTTTGTTAGTAATCACAATAGAGGTTATCCCTTTTTCATACAACCTGGTGGAAATATCAAAATGCCACTTCTCCCCACCACCCCATGATCTTGTACTATTGAAAAAACACACACTGCTTTTCCCATGAAGTTTATAATCTCTGTAGAGATTCCGCAATTTAACATACTTAAGAAAAGTTTCATGGCTCGAATTTACCGTAATGATCAATCCGGTAAATCCATCAAGAAAACCAAATTTTATAAAGAAATCCCTGATAAAACGCCAGAATGGATGAAGCAAAATAATCAAAAAGTTCACCCTTTTCCGACTTTGGTACATAGTTTCAGCAAGGATATCTGAAAAATAGTTTGTTTGTTCAATGTGGGCCTCAATTGAATAATATGAATAGTGTAGCAGGTCTCCTTTTAAATGTTTTGTCCTGTATCCTTTTTCCATAATAAATTTATCATGGGGATTATCCCCTTCCCATTTCCCCTTTCTACTATCCCAAAGTCGAAGCTTTCTTGATGGATACCATGATCCATGCCTTATCCATTTTCCGCAATAATTTGTCAATCTGTTAAATTTATAGCCATCCCTTTTCCAATCTTTCTTAACAGATAGAATAGAATTACGTAATTGTTCTGATAATGCTTCATCAGCATCAAGTGAAAGTATATGATGAAAATTTGCCTGGCTGATAGCCCAGTTTTTTTGTTGAATATGGCCTTCAAAAGGATGGTGAATAACTCTGGCTTTAAACCTGTTGCATATCTCAATAGTCTTATCAGTTGAACCTGAATCTACCACAACGATTTCATCTGCAACACCTTTTACTGATTCAAGGCATCGCCCGATATTTTTTTCTTCATTAAGTGTAATAACAACTACTGATAATTTTACCATGTTTAATCTATCCTGATTAGTGTCTGTAAGAAAACTCCAAATAGCAAAAAACAATTTACAAATAAATTCTAAATATCAATTATCAATGACCGAAACAATTTTGAGTATTGAGATTTATTTACTCACAAAAAAATTAAATTTTCAAAGGTGTTCCCCGAAAAAAAATCGGGGCAAGCTATGAGATTAATTCGTTAAGTTGTGTTTTGATGCTTGTTTTTTGTGATTTTTAATACAAGTTCTTTATTCATGGAAATAAATTCTTTTTACCCTTTCTGAAATGGCAGTAAGTATTTCATATGGTATCGTGTCAATCTTTTCTGCAAGATTTGTAACAGGATTATGTTTTCCGAAAATTTCAACTTCATCACCTACTTTAGAATCAATTCCCGTTACATCAATCATACACATATCCATACAAATATTTCCTACAACCGGAACCATTTTACCTTTAGTAAAGCATTGACCTGTTCCATTACCAAGCTTGCGGTTAAACCCATCCGCATAACCAACCGGCAGAATAGCTATCTCTCTTTCATATGCTTTGATCCCTTTTAGTCCATACCCAACAGATTCTTTTGCAGGTATTTTTTTCACCTGGGAAACAGTTGTTTTAAATGTTCCCGTGTTTTTAAGTTTACCCGGATTAAGTGAACTAATACCATAAAGTCCTATACCCAATCTTACCATATCAAACATATACCGGGGGTGTCTTTCTATGCCAGCTGAATTTAACATATGCCTTATTACCGGGTAATCAAAATTATTAATAATTCTCCCGGACAGTTCTTCGAACAAACATCCCTGGTTATCTGTAAATTCATCATGATCAGGCTCTTCACTGGCAGCAAGATGTGAAAAGACTGATTTAACATAAAGCTCCGGATTGATCAGCAATTTCTCTATCAAAACATCAACCTCCCCAGGCAAAAATCCTAACCTGTGCATTCCTGTATCAAGCTTAATATGAGAAGGGAAAGAGGTGAATCCGCTTCTTTTAATATTTCTCAGGAATTCATCCAGGATATTAAAGCTGTAAATCTCAGGTTCAAGATTGTACCTGAGCATACTTTCGAAATTATCTGCCTGTGGATTCATTACCATAATTGGTAAAGATATTCCGGCTTTACGTAATTCTACACCTTCATCTGAATAGGCAACAGCCAGGTAATCAATATCCTGATATTGTAGCATGTTAGCAATTTCATAAGTACCACTCCCATATGAAAATGCCTTTACCATTACCATAACCATGGTATCGGGTTTTAGTTTCGACCTGAAATAATTCAGGTTAAACACCATAGCATCCAAATCAATCTCGAGCACAGTTTGATGAGTCTGTTTTTCCAATAATCCTGAAATATCTTCAAACCTGAAATCACGTGCTCCTTTAAGCAGGATTGCCTCATCATTAAAATTTCCCGGCTTAAATTCATTAATGAATTCAGAAGTAGATCTGAAAAATTGTTTTTCACCTGAAATAAGTTCCTGGTATTTGCTAATCGCTTCTCCAATCCCAATTAACCTGTTTATACCTTTCGCTCTAATGAGATTCGATACTTCCCTGTATAATTCCTCTTCAACTCTCCCTGATTGGAAAATATCAGACAGGATGAGAGTTTTTTTTCTGTTCTGGTTCTGCAAGTTTAGGAAATCAAGGGCAATACTCAATGAACCCATATCGGAATTATAAGCATCATTTATCAGGGTGCAATTGTTTATACCTTTTTTCTGCTCCAGCCTCATTGCAACAGGATCAATAGATATCATTGCTTCCTTTATTGAAACCTCTGCCTGATCGAGATAAATGGAAAGGCACCATACATGTAAAGCATTTTCAATTGAAGCTTTATCAACAAAAGGAATAGAAATTTCTTTACACTCACCTCTGAATTCAGCTTTAATATCTGTATTCGTTTTCCCTGTTGTTAATTCAGTTATCCTGAGATCAGCATTTTTTTTAAAAGACCAAGTAAAAGTCTTTTTCTTTTTTCCAAAACCAATTGATTTAATTCTATCATCAATAAGCTTATAATCACTGCAATATATTATAACCCTTGCATCTTTAAATAACAGCAGTTTTTCATCAACTTTTTGTATAAAACTTGAAAAATTTTGTTGATGAGCCTCTCCAATATTTGTAAAAATACCAATATCCGGTTTAATAATCTCTTCAAGTTTTCCCATTTCCCCCGGTTTTGAAATACCGGCTTCAATAATTCCAATATCAACATTTTCATCCAGTAACCAGACCGATAAAGGCACACCAATTTGTGAATTATAACTACGCGGACTTCTTACAATACTAAACTTTCCTGCCAAAACCTGAAATGCCCATTCCTTGGTTATTGTCTTACCATTACTCCCTGTAATGGATATTAATTCCCCCTTGAACTGAGTGCGATTATGTCTTGCCAATTTCTGTAAAGCATCTAATGTATTGACAACCAATACAAAACAAGCATTATCAAATTTATTTATTTCTGCAGGAAGCTGACTGACAATAAAACTTTTTACACCGTTCCGGTAAAGCCCGGGAATAAAATCATGCCCGTTATGTCTCTCCCCAACCAGGGCAAAGAAAAGAGATACAGAAGGAGATACAATTCTACGACTATCATACAATAAATCACTGATTATTGTGTCCCCGTTACCATAAACCTTCCCCTCAATAATCCTTGCTATTTTTTTCAATGAAATTTTTGGCATATTATCTCTCCGTCACAAACAGATTAGTAATTTTCAATTTTATTTTTTATCCTTTTTCATAGCATCATTATAACAATTCCTGCAAAGTGCTTCATAAATATCTTTTTCACCAAGCAGAATAATTTTATCAGTATCGGATTTTCGATAGGAATAATGTGCAAGGTTACCGCATCTCATACAAATAGCATGAACTTTTGTCACATATTCAGCTACTGAGATCAAGGCAGGAATCGGTCCAAAAGGATTTCCCTTAAAATCCATGTCAAGGCCGGCAACAATTACTCTTATACCACTATCTGCCAACCTATTGCAAACCTCTACCAAGCCATTGTCAAAAAACTGTGCTTCATCAATTCCAACTACGTCAACATTGCTAACCATCAATGGTATATTTGTAGCAGACTCTACCTGAGTTGAAATAATTGCATTTGAATCATGAGAAACTACCTTACTCTCAGAATACCGGGTATCAATAACCGGTTTGAAAATCTCTACTTTGAGATTAGCAAAATTGGCACGTTTTAACCTTCTGATAAGTTCTTCCGTTTTACCTGAAAACATACTTCCGGTAATAACCTCAATCCAACCCGATCGTCCGGTTTTATTTATAGAGTTTTCAAGAAACATCGCACAACAGTTTCTGGATAATAATCATTACTTTTGCAAAAGTAAGTAAAATGTGAGTGGAATCAATTAACAAAAAGATTATGAATTTTGAATTGGTTATTGAAACAATTAATAAAGATATACAAGATATCGAAAAATCAATAAAAAAATTCGAGAATAGTTCATCTCTCCCTCGTGTCGAGATTGATCTGGCTCTGGAAAAAGTAAGGAAATTATACGATTCACTTCAGAGCTTAATTGAAGAAAGTCCAATGGAAAAAATTATACCACCGGAAGATAAACCTGGAAATATAAATACATTTGAACTGGAACAAAACTCTTTAGATAACGATAAAGATAATTCTGAAACAAGTCCTGTTATAACAAAAGATCCCACTAAAAAGCCTGAAGAAGAATTGCAGATAAAATTTGAAGAGGAAAAAAATGCTAAAACTGAAATTGTTGCTGATCGCTTGCAAAACGGACAAAGCTTCATGAATGAATCATTAAGACAGCAAGTATCTTCAAAGGACTTGTCATCCAAGCTTACATCGCAACCCATTTCAGATATTGGAGGTGCTATGGGACTAAACGAAAAGTTTTCATTTATCCAGGAACTTTTCAACAATGATCCTGACAAATTCACTGAAACAATAAATACTCTAAACCGCGCTTCCAATTTTAATGAAGCATTCAGTTATCTGAACGATACGTTCAACTGGGATATGGATGATTCACAGGTACAAAAACTCCTTGATCTTACCCGCAGGAAACTTATTATCAGGGAAAATGAGTAAATTATATCTTGTCCCTACCCCTATCGGTAATCTTGAAGATATTACTCTCCGTGCTATCGATGTACTTAAAAATACAGATATAATACTTGCGGAAGACACCAGAAAAACAGCTATTCTGCTTAATCATTATAACATTCACAAGAAACTTGAGTCCCATCATAAATTCAACGAACACAAAACTGTTAAGCAAATTTCAAAAAGGATTGAAAAGGGTGAAACTTTTGCCCTTGTTACAGACGCAGGAACACCTTCAATTTCAGATCCCGGGTTCCTCCTTGTCAGAGAATGCATTAGCAAAAATATTCCTATCGAAACACTGCCTGGCCCATCTGCGTTTATCCCTGCCCTGGTTAATTCAGGTTTGCCATCAGACAGATTCTGTTTCGAAGGATTTCTTCCGCAAAAGAAGGGACGTAGTAAGAAAATTAAAACACTTGCTGATGAAGAAAGAACAATTGTCTTATATGAATCACCCTTTCGTTTGCTAAAAACACTTGGTCAATTAATTGAAAGCTTCGGATCTGCAAGAAGAGCTTCTGTTTCAAGAGAGCTAACTAAAATTCATGAAGAAACTGTTCGCGGAACCCTTTCAGAAATATTTGATTATTACACTAACAATACAATTAAAGGCGAAATTGTTGTTGTTATTGAAGGAAAAAAATAATTCATTGCTTATACTGAGCATGGTCAAAGTAACCAAACCAGATTTGGCACCCTTCTGTTCGTTAACGAACACTAATGATACGAAAACGGTCAATTTTAACAAATTTTAGTACTTCAAGATATTATCGTATATTGCTGATTAAATGCAGTATATGACTTTTGGCATAATATATGCAAGATTATTTACAAATAGTAAAATAAAAAAACAAAATATAGAACCCTGAAGACATGAAAACACAAATAATTGACAAGAACAGTTTTCCGAAGCCATTAGGAATGTTGATGATATTTTTTCTGATAAGTGTTACCTGTTTTGCAAACCTGGTATTTACTATTCAATCAGACTCAAAAACTTTAGATGAAAATCAATCTGCTTTTTCAAAAACAGAAATTAATACCGGCCTGCAACAATTTGATCCACTTAAAGGATACTTTATCAAATATTAAAACAGTTATAAAGTTAAAAGTATCCGTTGAAATATACAAACTTTCAACTTTACAAATTTTCAACATTATTCGCTCCCACAATCCTTCCCACAACCTGCTTCCCGAATTAAGGTCGGGACAGCCTATGAGGTTTTCGCTCACAAGTTTACTTAAACATTCCTCTATTCCATTCTTCTTTCACTCCACTTTATCAATTAGATTCTGCGGCAGGTTTTTCCTGGTACTTGCTCCGAGTTCTTTGATATTCTGTGCTTTTTTAATCAGATTACCTTTTCCGTCAGACAGTTTATTCATTGAAGCTTTATAGGCTTTCTGCGTATCCTCCAGTTTTTTACCAATTTCAATAAGGTCATTCAAAAACCCGACAAATTTATCATACAAAGCTCCACCCTGCCTGGCAATTTCCTGAGCGTTCCTGTTCTGATACTCCTGGCGCCAGATACTTGCAATGGTTCTTAGGGTTGCAATCAATGTTGTAGGACTAACAATAACAATATTTTTTTCATAAGCATCCATAAAAAGTTTTTCTTCGGCCTGAACAGCAAGGCTAAAAGCCGGCTCCACCGGCATGAACAATAACACAAAGTCAAGCCCTGCAACATCATATAAATTCTGATAATTTTTTTCACTTAGCGACTTAATATGTCTCTTCAGTGAATCAACATGCCTTTTGAGATAATATTTCTCCTTTTCTTTGTTTTCAGTATTCACATATTTTTCATAGTCAACCAATGATACTTTTGAATCGATGATAATACGCTTATTTTCGGGAAGTTTAACCACAATATCAGGTCGCATTTGACTTCCTTCTTCAGATCTGACAGATTCCTGTATCTCATACTCACGTCCTTTCACAAGACCTGATTTTTTCAATATATTTTCAAGAATAAATTCACCCCAGTTCCCCATCGTTTTAGATTCGCCTTTCAATGCTTTAGTAAGGTTTTCTGCATCTGTAGTCATTTTCAGATTCAATTCCTTCAAACCATTAATCTGCTGACGCAAAGCAGCATTCCTGTCAATACTTTCCTTATTAGACTGGTCAACTTTCTTTTCAAAATCTGTGATCTTTTCTTTTAATGGACCAAGAATAATGGATAAATTACTCTTGTTCTGTTCAGTAAACTTTTTAGTTTTCTCCTCAAGAATCTCATTAGCAAGATTCTTAAATTCCAAACTGAACTTACTCTGTATCTTCTCCAGTTCACTTTTCTGTTCAAGTAAGCGCTCACTAATATTTCTAAGGTCAGCTTCTTTGCCTGAAAGATTCCGGTTCAAATCAATTATTTGCTTCTCTTTCTGTTCAATATTAGTTCTGTTTATTTCCAGTTCCTTTTCCAGGTATTTAAGTTTTTCATCTGATGATGCTTTTTTGGTTTCATATCTAAAACGCAGTAAGAACCAGATAATACCTGCTCCAAGAAACAAACCGATTAATAAGAATACAATTTCCATAAGTTTAATTGAATATATCTCTATTTACAAATTACGGAACTTTTATTTTATGAATTCTATCTCCAATAAGGGACTCGATCCGGTCTAAAAGTCTCTCTTCTTTCCTGATGACAAAAGTTAGCGCTACTCCTGTTGATTCGGCTCTTGCAGTTCTTCCAACCCTGTGTACATAATCTTCAGGATCATTAGGAATATCAAAATTAATAACCAGGTCAATATCCGTAATATCTATTCCCCGGGAAATAATATCTGTTGCCACCAACATTTGAATTCTCTTGTTCCTGAACTTAAGCAAGGCATCTTCCCTTTCTTTTTGGTTCAGATCTGAATGGATCGCCCTGACTGTAAAACCCAATTTTTTCATTTCTTTTTCAAGAGTTTTTACCTTCTTTTTGGTTGAACTGAAAACAAGGATACTTTTTAGCTTTTTCCCATGAAGAAGTTGTTTTACCAAAGGTAATTTCTGCTCCTCTTTAAGCAAATAAACACCCTGCACTATTCCTTCAGCCGGTTTGGCAATACCCAGGTCAATTTGAACCGGATCATGCATAATTTTTTTTGCCATACGTCGGATTTCAGGGGGCATAGTTGCTGAAAACATTAAAGTTTGCCTCGATGCAGGCAAGTCGGATATGATTTTCATAATATCATCATAAAACCCCATATCCAACATTCTGTCAGCTTCATCGAGTATCAGGCAACGCAATGAACTAAAATCAACATATTTTAATTGCATATGTGCCAGCAATCTGCCTGGTGTAGCAACAATAACATCTGCTCCTTCAACCAAAGCTGTTTTTTGCTGATTCCAGGTTAAACCATCCCCACCTCCGTAGACAGGGATACTGCTAACCGGAACAAAGTAGGAAAACCCTTCAAAGTGCTGGTCTATCTGCATAGCCAGTTCACGTGTCGGAGCCAGAACAAGTGTATAAATTTTTCTTAACCCTGAATTTTCGTTTGAAATATGCTCAAGAAGAGGAAGGATATAAGCTGCTGTTTTACCGGTGCCGGTTTGAGCACAACCTATTAAATCCTGCTTCCTGAGAATTGGAGGTATTGCTTTTTCCTGGATAGGTGTTGGTTTATCAAAACCCATTGCCTCCAAACCTTCTTTAATACCATTATTAAATTTAAAATCTTCAAATTTCAAAATTCAACTATTTAGTGTTGTCTATAAAATCAAATATTCTCGTAAATAAAGCACAAATAACAAAAAATAAAAAACAACTTAACGAAGTATCTCACAGCCTGCCCCGGTTTTTTTTGGGGAACACCTTTAAAATTAATGATTTTGTGAGTAAATAAATAAATCCTAAATTACAAAAAACAAATGACAAGTAATATTCAATAATTCAAAAAACAAAATCCAAACAATATATATAAATTTGTTTGGTTTTTGAGTTATTAGAATTTGAGATTTATTTGTTATTTGGTGCTTGTTTTTTGTGATTTATATGCAATTTGGTGCTTGTTTTTTGTGATTTTTAATATTAAAAGGGTGGTTTATTACCTGATCCCGGCTTTTTGTTTGAATCACCTTTCCCTTTCCGACCGAAATAGTTATTCATTTTTGAACCAACCGTATAAGTATTTAATTCATCATTTGATGACATTTCATCAACAGGCATTTCATCCAACTCTACAAATTTGGCGAACTCTTCACGGAAACGCAATATAATATCCCCAACCGGTCCGTTACGATTCTTAGATAAAAGAATTTCTGCCAGTCCCACCAGAGAGTTACCATCATCATCCTCAAACAAACCATATTTCTCCGGGCGGTGAATAAAAATAACCATATCTGCATCCTGTTCAATGGCACCGGACTCACGAAGGTCAGATAGCTGTGGCCTTTTACTACCAGAACGTATTTCAACCGACCGGTTCAACTGTGACAGGGCAATAATTGGGACATCCAATTCTTTTGCTATGCTTTTCAATGATCTGGAAATAGAACTAACCTCCTGTTCGCGACTAAATATATTAGGTGGACCGGTCATTAACTGAAGATAATCTACAATAATAAGTTGAATATCATGTTGCAATTTTAGTCTTCTGCATTTTGCCCTCAATTCAAATATTGAAATTGCAGGACTATCATCAATGTAAATAGGTGCTTCAACAAGCTGTTTTATCTTAGTATCAAGTTGTTTCCATTCATGTTCATCAAGATTCCCGTTCTTTATCCGGTTAGAGGGTAATTCTGTTTCACTAACAATAAGACGGTTCACCAATTGAACAGACGACATTTCGAGTGAAAAGAAAGCAATTGGACGGTTATGCTCAACGGCAATAGTTCTTCCCATAGACAGGGCAAAAGCTGTTTTCCCCATAGATGGACGGGCAGCAACAATAATAAGGTCAGATTTCTGCCATCCCGATGTCAATCTATCAAGTTTTGTATATCCTGATGGTACACCCACAAGAGTTTCCTCATGTTTTGCAGCTTCCTCTATACGCTCTATTGCCTTCTTAATCAAGACATTTATTTTCGTAGTTTCTCTTTTTATATTTCCCTCAGCTATATCAAACAGTTCCCTTTCAGAAAAATCAAGCAGATCATCAACATCAATACTATCATCAAATGCCCTGTTCTGTATCTCAGAAGAAATCCTTATCAGTTCACGTTGAATATACTTCTGTGCAACAATCCGTGAATGATACTCAATATGAGCAGATGAAGCAACACGATTTGTAAGCTGGGTGATATAGAAAGGGCCCCCAACACTTTCAAGCTCATCATTCGACCTGAGTTCTTCTGTTACAGTAAGTATATCAATTGGCTTTTCTTTTGTCGATAATTCCAAAATTGCATTGTATATTTTTTGATGAGCATCTTTGTAGAAACTTTCTGGTTTCAGAATATCCAAAACCGATATCACAGCATCTTTTTCTATCAAAATTGCACCAAGCACTGCTTCTTCAATGTCGATTGCCTGAGGAGGCACTTTCCCAACATCAAGGCCTAACGGAGTTATTTTTTTATTTCGGGGACTGCTTTTTACCGCCATAGTTTTATAATGTCTTTTGTTTTAAAAAATTGCTTGTTGATTTATTTTATCTCATTCTTGTTATAACCTGGGAATTAACACCTTTCGTCTTTTCTAATCAATCAGACTCATTTTTTTCCAGAACATAAAGATATTAAATTGAACTTACCTTATGATATAAAAATTGCAGTTCTTTTAAACATAAAATGTTCATAAAAATATGTGATTTGTTGAAAATTATTAATTTATTCTATTCCTCATTACCATTTTACTTCATCTCCTCCTCTGCTCATTCCAACATTTAGAAACTGAATAGTTACTATTTTTTAATTACTTTGCGAAGCTATATTCTTACTTTCTAAATCCAACTCAATGATCTGTTTCCCCAATGCAAAAATAAATATAGGATTACGCGTAACCGGAAAACGACCTGACGGATATCATAATATTGAAAGCATCCTATACCCTGTAGGTTTGACTGATATACTTGAAATTTCTGAACAGAAAAAAGATTCAGGAAAAGGTATTTCTCTTGATACAACCGGCATTAAAATTGATTCACCTCCGGAGGAGAACCTGGTTTTTCGCACCGCAGAATTATTAAGAAAAGAATATTCAATACCCCCGTTAGATATTCATCTGCACAAATTAATCCCAACCGGATCAGGTTTGGGTGGCGGTTCTTCGGATACAGCCTTTTTATTACGCCTCCTGAATAATAAATTCAGCATTAGAATTACTGAAGAAAAACTGCATGCTATTGCATCAGGTTTGGGAAGTGATTGTCCGTTCTTTCTGAATAGAACAAGTGCATTTATTTCAGGACGGGGAGAAAACATTAAACGAATATCTCTCAATCTTAGCCAGTTCTATCTTGTAATTGTATATCCTGGCATTCATATTGACACTGGTTTAGCCTATTCTCGAATAACTCCTTCAAAACCCGGATTATCCTTACAGAAACTAATAAAATATCCTGTTAGTCTATGGAAAGAGAATATTTTTAATGATTTTGAAAAGCCTGTTTTTTCAAAATACCCCAACATTAAAAAAATAAAAGAAAAACTATACAGTATGGGAGCTATTTACAGTTCTTTAACCGGTAGTGGTTCAGCAGTGTACGGTTTATTCGATAAAAAAATAGAAACAGAGGGGCAATTTAGACATTATTTAGTATGGCAGGAAGAGCTACTCCAATTCCAACATTAGCACCCCTTTAGCTACTTTCTCACCCTCTTTCACATTTATGATTTTAATAACCCCGGGACGTGGAGACTTAATACGGTTTTGCATTTTCATTGCTTCCAGAATTATTATGTTATCACCTCTTTTAACTTTTTGTCCTTCTTTCACAAAAACTTTCATAATAGTCCCGGGAATAACAGAAATAACTTTTCTTGCATCCGGAACTGTATATTTCTTCCTGTTTTCAAACTTAGAAGTCAGATTGGTTTTATAATGGGTCTCATCAATAATTAAAGTCTTGAACTTAGATTTTGATTCTGTTTCCTTCTTTTTCCACTTTTTCATACGTTTAAAATTTTAAATTTTACATTCTTCAAAAGTGTTATCCACCTTCGTTGAAACTACGGTGAACCAAGCGAGTTTCGGTCTTGCCACGTGAAATGCGACGAAGGAGCATATTTCACTGTGGTTACAAGCTCAAGAAAAACTGTGAGGTATATATTTTATTAAAATGGTGGAATACCATGTTTCTTTTTTGGTCCGGTACTGGATTTATTCTTAGAAACCTCAATAGCATGTAGCAGAAGTTTCCTTGTCTCCTGTGGTTCGATCACAGAATCGATATACCCTTTTGAAGCAGCCACATAAGGATTAGCAAATTTATCTTTGTACTCTTTCACTTTTTGTTTTCTAATCTTTTCAGGGTCATCAGATCCCATAATTTCACGTCGAAAAATTATATTTGCTGCCCCTTCGGGTCCCATAACAGCAATTTCAGCACCCGGCCATGCAAAAACAAAATCAGCACGTAGATGCCTGGAGTTCATAGCAATATATCCACCCCCATAAGCTTTACGGAGGATAACTGTAATTTTCGGAACAGTTGCTTCACTGTAAGCATAAAGTATTTTCGCACCATGTCTGATAACACCGGCATGCTCCTGGTCTGCCCCAGGTAAATAACCTGGCAAATCGACCAGGGTAATAATAGGGATATTAAAAGCATCGCAGTACCTGATAAATCTACCTGCTTTATCAGAAGAATCAATATCAAGAACACCTGCCAGTACAATTGGCTGGTTTGCAACAAAACCTATGGTTTGTCCTTCCATACGACCAAATCCGATAACAATATTGCCTGCCCATCGTTCCTGTATCTCGAAAAAAACCGAATCATCAGTGATCGCTTTTATCACATTACGAACATCATATGGCAGTTTCGGGTTATCAGGAACAATATTTTCAATTTCATATTCCTTTTTCGGATCTTTTGGTTTAAAGGCTTTCGCTTTTCTGGAGTTATTCCATGGTATATAAGTGATAAGTTCTTTTATCTGTTCAAAGCACTTCGCTTCACTTTCAGCATAAAAATGTGCATTCCCTGTAATCTCACTATGCACTTTCGCCCCCCCAAGATCTTCCATGGAAATTTCTTCACCCAATACAGTTTTAATTACCTCAGGACCGGTAATAAACATTTTTGATATTTTATCAACAACAAAAACAAAATCAGTTAATGCAGGTGAATAGACAGCTCCACCGGCACAAGGTCCCAGAATAACAGATAATTGAGGGATTACTCCGGAAGCGAGAGTATTCCTGAAGAAAATCTCACCGTAACCGGCAAGTGAATTAACACCTTCCTGTATCCTGGCTCCACCAGAATCATTAATACCGATCAATGGCATTCTCATTTTTAAAGCATGATCCATGATCTTTGTAATCTTTCTTGAATGCATCAATCCAAGTGATCCACCTGCAACAGTAAAATCCTGGGCAAAAATACATATCGGAGCTCCATAAATAGTACCGGTACCAATAACAACTCCGTCACCATGAAGCACCTTTTTATCCATATCAAAATCCCTTGCCTCATGCTCAACGAAAAGATCATATTCGTTAAAAGAATTATCATCCAGCAGAGTTATAATCCTTTCCCTGGCAGTAAGCTTACCCATTGACGTCTGTTTTTCAATTGCCTTATCACCACCACCTTTCAGTACCTGTTCACGCCTTTGTTGTAACTCTCTGATTTTTCTTTTTAAAGCCATCTGTATAATGTTTTGTTGGAATTAATCTTTAAATTAATAAAAAGTTCATTAAGATTATTTGTAGATATCTTGAAACACAGAGTTGAAAGTCATAAAGTAAATATTGAAATTTTCAAACTTTCAACTTTACAAACTTTCAACTATTCCATCTTTAAATTCAGGGTACAACATTACAAAAACATTGTAATTAAAAAAAATATATTTGACAGGCTTATGAAAAGTTTATTTGTTGATTTGTTGATGAGTTTATTTGTAATTTAATAATACTAAACATCTTATACTTTTCAACTTCTAAACTTATACACTTATAAACCCCTCATTACCCCATTACTTCATTTCCTCACTCAATCATTCAATCATTATTTCGGAGCATAACAATACAGAACCATCCCTATCATCGCATAAAGTATATTAGGTATCCATACAGCAAGTGCAGGATTTAGAGAACCGCCAATAGCAAATTGTTGGGAAAACTGCATAAAAAATATGTAAGAGAAACTCAGGAATAAACCAAGCCCTATCTGCATCCCAATTCCACCCTTAATTTTCCTGGCAGACAATGTTAACCCGATAATTGTTAAAATAAATGTAGAAAACGGATTGGCAAACCGCCCATACCATTCAACCAGGAAAAAATCAAGATTATCAGCCCCCTGTAATTCCTGAAGTTCAATAAATTCATCAAGTTCCTTTAGATTCAGGGAAGATACTGCTAAATCTCTTCTTGAAAAATCATCAGGATGAATTGTAAGGGTTGTATCCAGAAACTTTCCCGTTGATATTGTTTCTTCAGTTCCATTTATATCCCTGATATAATAATTTCGAATAACCCATTTCTTTTTTGTTGTATCCCATTTAACGAAATCGGCCATTAATTTCGACTTTAAACTCCCATCCTCATTATATTCCTCAATCGAAAACTTATCCCCTGTTTTTGTAAAATTTCTGTAATCTTCCATGTAAATATAAATATTCGGATATACCTGTTTATGAATATTTATCTCATTATTTCGTACCGGATTATCACGGTAATACATTTCCTCAAACGCCAGTCTCTCAAGATTAGCATGAGGAATAACAAAATTATTTAAGGTGAATGAAAAAGAAGCAATAATAAAAGCTGAAATAAAATATGGAACTAAAAGACGCCTAAGGCTCATCCCATTGCTAAGTAAAGCAATGATCTCAGTATTATATGCCATCTTTGATGTAAAAAGAATTACTGAAATAAAAGTAAAAAGCGGGCTGAATAAAAAAGCAAAGTATGGAATAAAATTGAGGTAATAGTCAAAAATAATTGCTCTTACAGGTGCATTATGTTCAATAAAATCATCCAGTTTCTCGGCAAAATCAAAAACTACTGCAATAGTAAGTATCATTACCAGGGAAAAAAAGAAAGTCCCCAGGAATTTCTTTATAATATAATAATCAATAATTAATAATCTCAACCGTTTCATAATCTCTGCGATATCTTTTTTACCATATTTCTCTTCCATTCAGAAAATTCACCCTTGATAATCCGGTTACGGGATTCATTCATAAGCCAAAGATAAAAACTCAGATTGTGAATACTAGCAATTTCCGCACCCGTTATCTCTTTGGCAATTATTAAATGTCGTAAATATGCTTTTGAATATTGTCTGCTAACCTCACAAGGACCGTCAGTATCAATTGGGGAAAAATCATTTTTCCATTTATTATTCTTAATGTTAATAATACCATTACTTGTGAATAACATACCATTCCTGCCATTGCGGGTGGGCATTACGCAATCGAACATATCCACACCCAGGGCTATTGACTCAAGGATATTGGCAGGTGTTCCAACTCCCATCAAATAACGTGGTTTGCTTTCCGGAAGTATGTCATTAACTACTTCTATCATAGCATACATTTCCTCCGCAGGCTCCCCAACAGACAATCCCCCAATAGCATTCCCCGGTAAATTGGCCCCTGCAATTGCTTCAGCTGATTTTTTTCTCAGATCTTCGAAGATACTTCCCTGAACAATTGGAAACAACATTTGTTCCGCCCCATACCGTGATGTTGTTTTTTTGTATTGTTCAATACATCTATCAAGCCATTTGTTCGTCAATTCCATCGAATCCTTCGCATACTTATATTCACATGGATAAGGAGTACATTCGTCCAGGGCCATCATAATATCCGAGCCTATGATCCTCTGAATATCAATCACATTCTCAGGTGTAAAAGTATGTTTCGAACCATCAATATGCGATTGAAAATCTACACCGTTCTCTGAAATTTTCCTGTTATCTGCCAGTGAGAAAACCTGGTACCCACCACTATCTGTTAGAATTGGGCGATTCCAATTAATAAACCTGTGCAATCCTCCTGCTTTTTCAATTGTTTCAATTCCGGGTCTTAAGTATAGATGGTAAGTATTTCCTAAAATTATTCTGGCCCCCACTTCATCCTCAAGATCCCTCTTCATAACACCTTTAACAGTTCCCGCAGTACCAACAGGCATAAATATCGGTGTGGGTATCTTACCATGATCTGTAAAAAGATTTCCAGCCCTCGCTGAAGATCCTGGATCTCTTGATTTTATTTCAAATTTCATTTCAGCAACAAAGATAAAAACATAGCATTGCAAATCGATATTCTTAATTATTGTTTAAAAATAATTATAATAATAGGTTTAGGTACTTGCCTAACATTAAAATCTTTAATAACTATGCCCGATTGATAGCTGCTAGCTGTTGGCTATTAGAAAACTTTCAACTTTATAACTTTTTCTTATGTTCGGTCTGGATTTTAAACTTTTTGAACTTATATTACTTATCCTTTTCGGATTAAGTCTCTTTACTCAATTATTTTACTACTTCTTTTTTTACGGCAGATTAGCATATTATAAATCTCCACATAACAGTACTCATAAAAAACCTGTTTCAATAATAATTTGCGCAAAGGATGAAGCACCCAATTTAAAAGAACATCTGCCCTCCATTCTCAATCAGGATTATTCTGATTACGAAGTAATAGTAGTTAACGATTGTTCGGAAGATGAAACAGAGCAAGTATTGAAAAGTTTAAAGAAAAAGCATAAACACTTAAAAATTTCAACAATAAAAAAGGATAATAAGTTCGGTCACGGGAAGAAGTTTGCTTTATTTATCGGTATTAAAGCTGCGAAAAATGATTGGTTGCTTCTTACGGATGCTGATTGTTATGCCGAAACAAATCGATGGCTTTTTACTATGCAAAAGAACTTTAAGAAAAATGCTTCTTTTGTATTAGGATATGGCGGATATGAAAAGGGAAAAGGAATACTGAACCAGGTGATACGTTATGATACTGTTTTTATTGCAATGCAATATTTTGGATTTGCCCTGGCAGGAATACCGTACATGGGGGTTGGACGGAATCTTGCCTATCGCCGGTCTCTCTTCTTTGAAAGTCGCGGATTTTCAACTCATATGCATTTAAAATCGGGTGACGACGATCTTTTCATAAATGCAAATGCAAATAAAACAAATACTTTAATTGAAGTCGGGGAAAAGAGCCATATTCGATCAGTCCCCAAAAAAACATTTTCTGAATGGGCAAAACAAAAACGCAGGCATCTTACAACAAGTGCATATTATAAAAACAAACATAAATTCTTGCTTTTTATTGAACCTCTTAGCAGAATTTTATTCTATACAACACTTATCCTGCTTCTTATTCAGTGGGTTATACCTGAAGTGATTATTGGCGCTTTTCTATTCAGGACCATAATTCAGTTAACTTTTTTCAAATTCGCAATGGTTCGTTTGAACGAAAAAGAATTATTGCTATCTTCGTTCCTATTCGATATACTGGCAACTTTTTATAACCTTGTTTTTCTTTTATCGGAAAAATTTATAGTTCGGAGCAAAAGAAATGAATATGAATTCTAATCTTTCAGAAAAAGCACAGTTAGATGTTAGGCTTATAGAAAGGGCTAAAAAAAACGATCAGGCTGCATATGCCCAATTAATGGACCGGTACCAGGAAGCAATTTATTATATGCTGCTAAAAATGGTAAATAATGCAAGTGATGCTGAAGATCTTACTATTGAGGCATTCAGTAAGGCTTTTAAAAATCTTGAACAATATACTCCAAACTTTGCATTCAGTACATGGTTGTTTAAAATTGCTTCAAACAATTGTATCGATTTTATACGGAAGAAAAGGATTGATCATATCTCCCTCGATCGTGAAATCGGGGATAGAGACAGGGCTTCAAATATTATAATAGCTGAGGTTCCTGATCCTGAAGAGGACCTTATTAAAAAACAAAAAGCAACACTCATGCGATCGGTTGTTACAACCCTTAAACCAAGATACCGCGACCTGGTTGAACTAAGATATTTTAAGGAATATTCTTACGAAGAAATTGCAGATGAACTAAACCTGCCTCTGGGAACCGTTAAAGCCCAGCTTTTCAGGGCACGGGAATTATTGTATAATATCCTTAAACAAAAAAATCCGCACGATTAACACTTTAAATGAACTCGTAACCCGTAACACGAAACTCGCAACATTTTAGCATTCACTCATTTAATCATTCACCCATTATATTATGACCGGCATAAACCTGGTGGAAAAATATTTCGAAAACCTTACGAACAATCAACTGCAACAATTCACCGAATTGTCTGGATTATATAAATTCTGGAACGGGAGAATAAATGTAATATCCAGGAAAGATATAAGCCGGCTTTACGAACGACATGTACTTCCTTCTCTCAGTATTGCAACAAAAATCAATTTTACTTCCGGGACAAGAGTTCTTGATGTGGGTACAGGAGGTGGGTTTCCCGGCATTCCACTGGCTATTATGTTTCCTGAAACAGATTTTGTATTGCTCGATTCAATAGGAAAAAAAATCAGGGTTGTAGCTAATATTGCTGATAAATTGGGACTAAACAATGTAAAAGTCATACAGGTAAGAGCAGAGTTGTACGCTGAGAAGTTTGACTTCGTTGTTTCAAGAGCTGTCACTTCATTCCCTGAACTTGTTAATCTTGTTAAAAACAATCTCCATACAAAAAACAATAATAATCTGCCTAATGGTATTTTTTATCTAACCGGAGGGGATATTGATAAAGAAGTAGAAAAATTCAGGAAAGATCTCAGAATATTCGATCTGAGAGATGCCTTTCAAGAACCCTTTTTCGAAACAAAAAAGCTTATTTATTTAAGCCTGTCGGAATCTGACTCAAGCTAAAAACTGTCGGACTCCGAGGATGAGATTGTCGGACTCCGAGGAGACAAACAAAATATAATTATGAATTTCTACGGAATGAAAACAAATCATTATAAGTTATTTATTATCCTTATATTTCTATTTCAGACCTCCAGACTATTCTGCCAGTCGGATTTTGAGGTAAGTTCACCAAGGTTGTTTTTTGCAGAAAATAGGTTGACAATTGAATACGATATACTAAACAGTGTACAAAAAAATATTTTCACCGTTTGGGTAGTAATTACAGACAATACCGGAAACAGTCTTGATCCAGTTTCGCTTAGCGGAGATGTTGGCGAAATAATTCCCGGGGGAATGAATAAAATAGTAACCTGGGACATAGAAAAGGATAAAGTATTACTTAATCAGGAAATTTTTGTTGAAGTAAGAATTGAAGATATTACACCACGTGTAAAGAAAAAGGAAATTTTTTTAGATAACACTACAACACCTTTTAAGAAAGGAGGATTAATTTTCACATCTACCCTCCTTCCCGGTACAGGTCTTACAAAAATTAACTACGGAAAACCTTTCTGGTTAATAGGAATTACCGGTTATGGATGTATTGCAACTTCAGTTATTTATAATAAAAAAGCAGCTGATAATTACAAATCGTATATTGATTCGTATGACCTTATTGAAAGCAGTGATTTTTATGACAAATCGCAGGGTCAGGACAGGTCGTCAAAAATAATGGCTTATACTGCAATTGGTATTTGGGTTGCCGATCTTATCTGGGTAACAGCATCTGTAAATAAGAAAAACAAAAAAATATTATTAAGAAAAGATCAAAGTTTTAAAATAGGATCATATATAGACCCCTATACTAAAAGCCCATTAGTTAAATTAACATATCGGTTTTAAGAAGAGCCCGTATTTAATGGAAGGAAGCTTTAATATATAAAAAAAGAATAATGAACAAGGAACACCGATTAACGATTTGTGAAGTAACTAAAAATCTTAAATCTAAAATCAGCGTTCTTTGTTCGATATTCAATTTAACGAAAACTTGCTGAATTAATGAACAGACACTAAATAAACTATGTTGCAATGAAAACCCGACAAATACTTCTTTTAACAGCTCTCAGTCTTTTTGTATTCACGGCTCATAGTCAAATAATTACAAGTGCCAAGTCATCAATACACATTAATAATAAGCTGAAAGGCGCTAAAAATCAGGCACTTCCTTCTATTACTCTAATATCTCCGGTTATAACCCAGGAAGCAAACCTGGTAATAAACACTAATGTATTAAATATCCTTGGAAGAGCTTCAGCTATAAACGGAATTAATTCCATCTATATAAACCAGGGGAAAATAAAAACCCCTGATGACGGTTATTTCACCGCTAAAATTACTCTCAGACCAGGGAAAAATAATATCTCAATTATCTTAATTGACAGTATAAACACGTTTGTAGAGAAGAATTTCACTATTATCCACAACCCTGAAATTATTCCTGTGGATACTGTGGAAACGGGTGCAAAAAATCTATACAGAACACAGATTGATAATTACACATTTAGAAAGAATAATGTTGGTTTTATGAAAAATCCTACAAAAACCGGATTAATTGAGGTATTGAATGACTTAATTGATGAAGACACAATAAATAATAATTTACTGAAATGCATACAAAGATGCAGATAAAAAAAAACCGAAATGATACTTAAAATTAGTTTAGCAGTATATCTCCTTCTATTTCTTGCTTGTGAGAAAATTGAAGACACAAAAATCCTTAAAATAAAAACCAATGAAGTTACAGACATCGCAGCATCTACTGCAAATGTTTCAGGAACAGTTGTTGATACAGGTGAAGAAGATATACTCCAGCATGGTTTTTGCTGGTCATCAACACCCAGTCCGGTAACAACCTTGGTTACAAAAACAGAATTGGGACAATTGGATGCAGCCACTTCTTTCAGCAGCAATATTACAGATCTGTCTTCAAATACAAAGTATTATATAAAAGCATATGTAACAAATGTTAGCAGAACAATTTATGGTAATGAAATGTCATTCATTACTTCATTTGACAAACCAACAGTTACAACTACAGCTGTAACAGGAATAATTTCGAACTCCGCTATAAGTGGTGGAGTTATTACAAATTACGGAGGTACTCTGATTTTCAGAAAAGGTGTTTGCTGGAGTGTAAGCTCCAACCCAACCATAGAATCAGATACAACTAATAACGGAATTGCATCAGGTAGTTTTACAAGTTTAATGCAAAATCTGTCTGCCAATACAACATACTATGTAAGGGCATATGCCACAAACCAAATAGGAACAGGGTATGGAAATGAACTGGTATTTAAAACTGAAACCACTCTTGCAGTTTTGCATAAATAAAAAGGTAAACTGTTTTTTTCATAAACCCTTTGTTATAGATACAGAAAATATTATTTTTGCAACTCCAAAATCATAAGCAATTAATATATTAATATATAACTATCATGAAACGTACTTTTCAGCCATCAAACAGAAAGAGAAAGAATAAACACGGATTCAGGGAAAGAATGTCAGAACCTGGCGGAAAAAATATTATTAAAGCCAGAAGAGCAAAAGGCAGAAAAAAACTATCCGTTTCTGATGAACCAAGGCATAAGGTATAATATTTTAATATACTTCTTCATTTAACTTTAAAGTAAAGGCATTTCCTTTACTTTTTTTTCTCCATTATTTCATACACAATTTTATTAACTATACTTTTACTTACTGAAACTATTTAGAGTCTGTCAGTAAAATTCTAAAGTTTAAATAAATATAAAGAATTACAAAAAACAAGCACCAAATTGCAAATAAATTACAATATTCAAAAATTCAATGATCAAAACAGTTTCGGTCATTTGGTAATTGATATTTGGAATTTATTTACTCACAAAAATAATTAATTTTAAAAGTGTTCCCCGAAAAAACCGGGGCAGGCTGTGAGATCACTTCGATAAGTTGTTATTTGTTATTTGCTATTTGGTTCTTTAATTAAAAGCTTATATAACTTTATGGACATATACTATTTGACTTAATGAAAAGAATAATACAATCAACCGGTCTGCCTGATAATTTAAAAACTATAGCAAACAAGGTATTCAGACAGGAACGGTTAAATGATAAAGAAGGGCTTTGCTTGTATGATGAAGCCGGTTTAGGATTACTGGGGGTACTTGCAAGTTATACGCGAGAAAAGAAAAACGGGAATTTTGTCTATTTTAACCGGAATTTCCATATTGAACCAACGAATATTTGCATCTATAATTGTCGTTTCTGTTCCTACAGTAGAAAAATTCATGAAGAAGGAGCCTGGGAATATAGCATTAACGATATACTGTCGAAAGTATCTGAATATAAAAATAAGCCCGTCACAGAGGTTCATATTGTCGGAGGAGTGCACCCAAACAGAGACCTGCACTATTATGGAAATATGATAAGAAAAATAAAAGAGATACTTCCACAGATACACGTAAAAGCCTTCACCGCTATTGAACTTGATTTCATGATAAAAAAATCAAAGGAAACGCTTGAGGAAGGGCTGAAAAAGCTTAAAGAATACGGGTTGGATTCTATTCCCGGTGGTGGAGCCGAAATTTTCAGAGAAGAGATACGTAAACAAATCTGTGACGAAAAATCATCTACCCTGGAGTGGCTAAAGATTCATGAAACAGCTCACAAAATAGGTATCCCATCGAATGCTACCATGCTTTATGGTCATATTGAGAATTATTCTGACAGGATCGATCATCTTTCACGATTAAGAAAATTACAGGATAAAACCGGCGGATTCAATACATTTATCCCCTTGAAATACAGGATGGCTAATAATAAACTATCTAGTATAGGAGAAGTGACAACAATTGAAGATATGCGCAATTTTGCTGTATCAAGGATCTACCTCGATAATTTCCCTCATATTAAGTCATACTGGCCGATGATAGGAAAAGAGACAACCCAACTTTCACTTTCTTTTGGTGTGGATGATATTGACGGGACAATTGACGATACCACAAAAATTTATTCGATGGCCGGAGCAGATGATAAAAAACCAACTCTTTCAACCAACCAGCTCGTAACACTTATTAATGAAGCAGGAAGAACTCCGGTTGAGAGAGATACTCTGTATAATGTAATTCAGGAATATGGGAATAGAGAGGATAGAGGGAGTAAAGGGGATAGAGGGAATAATGGAATAGTGGAGTGATGGAAAAATGGGAAGAGTGAAGAGGTCAATAAGTATTAATCCGAAACTCGTAACTCGTAACTCGTAACAGCTGGAAAAGTAAGTAAATGTCAGTATATAATTTTATATTTGCCTTTACGTTACTATACAAAATAGAATCATGAAATTTCTAAGTTTTCTGATCAGTAAAATATTCCTTAAGAATCTTTTTCGTGCAATAATAATTACTGTGGTGTTTTTATTTGGGAGTCTCCTTTTCCTTCGTATATATACTCACCATGGACGAGTAAGGCAAGTACCGAATTTTAAGGGGATGAGCACTGAAGAAGCAGCAAAAGCAGCGAAAAAGCATAAATTGCAATTTGTAATTATCGATTCTATTTATTCACAGCAGGTTGAAAAAGGACAAGTGGTACTTCAACATCCTGAACAGGGTTTTAATGTAAAGAAAAACAGGAAAATATTTCTGACAATCAATGCTGTAAAACCCGAGATGGTAAAAGTACCAAATATGGTGGGGTTATCTCTCAGACAAGCCAAATCATTACTAGAAACAAGCGGACTAATTATAGGAAAGTTAAGTTTTGTCCCCGACCTTGCGAGAAATAATGTCCTGAAGCAGAAAAATAATGGTGTTGAGATTGAAGAGGGTGATTCACTGAAAAAGAATTCAATTATTGATCTTGTACTGGGCAAAGGATTAAGTAACCAAAAAACACCTGTCCCCGATCTTGTTTCTTACGATCTGGAAACTGCTAAACAGAAAATCCTGGGCTCTTCTTTAAACCTGGGTGCTTATACATTTGATAAAACTATTGAAGATGAAGAAGATTCATTAACTGCATTTACCTGGAAGCAAAATCCTGAATATGCAGAAGATTATCGTATACCATTGGGATCGTCAGTATATATATGGCTAACTGTTGACTCGGCCAAACTACCTCAACCTGACACAACAACTATAAAATTGGAGTTGAATAGTAGAAGAATGGAATAGAGGGAATAAAAGGAATAGAGGGAATAATGGAAAAATGGAATAATGGAAAAATGGAATAATGGGAAGATATAAGAAAAGATGGGATAATGGAAAGAATAAGCATTAATAGAAAATTTAATCAATCCCTGCCCGTCCATAACTGCTGTTTGGCAGTTCAGACAGGTATTATTCCAACATTACTTACTTCACTCATGAGATTGATCGCTTTGCTCTCTAAATTCCAATATTCCAACATTCCAACATTCCAATATTCCAATACTACTACGTATTATCCTAAAAAACCACATTTCATATATTTAATCAGCATTATTGTTTTTTTCTTGTCGTTTAGCAATAAAACTCCCGCACAGGAAAAGCTTACGGGGTTATCAGTCAATCCCGTTATAATACAATATAATAAGACACACAGTAAAACTATTCATCTAAAAAGTAAGGCAACACCTGATACTTTAGCGCTCCCCTTTTTCGATGATTTTTCATCAACCAGAATTGTCCCCGACCAAAATAAATGGACTGATAAAGATGTGTTTATTAACACTGAATATACGGAAAACCCCATATCAATTGGCATAGCTACATTTGATGCAATTGATAATACCGGTACTTTATATGAAAATGCTAACTCTTATAGTTTTGAAGCTGATCATCTTACATCTAAACCTATTGACCTTGATTATCCTGCTTCAGATAATATCTATCTTAGTTTTTATTACCAGGCAGGTTGGGAACAAAAACTATCTGATACACCTGAATACCGTGATTCGCTTGTACTTGAATTTTATTCGCCCGAAGATACTCTATGGCATCCCATATGGTGTGAACCGGGATTCGATAGTTCTACCGTTTTTATCCCCGTAATTATTCCTGTTACTAATGAAAAATTTCTTGCCAATGGATTCCGTTTCAGGTTTAGAAACTGGGCAAGTCTCACAACAAATAATGATGATCCGGGTTTGGTTACCAACTGTGATTTTTGGCATATTGACTATGTTATCCTTGACAAGAACAGGAATCCTGCAGATACAATCCCTGAGGATGTTGCATTTGTTCGCCCAATCCAATCATTGCTAACTACATACGAATCCATGCCATGGAACCATTTTCGTGAAGCTTTTCTTTTCGAAATGGGTGCAAAATTACCTGTATCGTATAAGAATAATGATGACCTTATAAGGAATGTTACAAGAGAATTTCAAATTACCGATGTTTATGAAAATTCTTTAGTCCATTCTTATACCGGTGGTGCTGCAAACATAGATCCATGGGAGGTAATTAATTACGAATCGGGATTATTTTATACATATAATACAATCAATTCCGATTCAGCATTGTTCGAAGTAAAAAGTTACCTTATAACGGATGATTTTGATGAGAAAATAAATGACACTGCAATATATTATCAGAGATTCAAAAATTATTTTGCATACGACGATGGATCTGCTGAATCGGGGTGGGGCATTGGCGAGGGTGAAGCTGCTTATCAGTTTAAAACTTACATCCCTGATTCATTACGGGCTGTTCAAATCTATTTCAACCAGTCATTTAATAATGGTAACGTAATAAGTTTCACCCTGAAAGTATGGGGGGATAATGAAGGAAAACCAGGCGAACTACTTTACAGTCAACCCGGTGAAGTACCCAAATTCAGTGATAGCCTGAACCAGTTCATTACTTATACACTCGATACAACTTTATTTATCTCCGGACTGTTTTATATTGGCTGGGAACAAAATCTTAATACATCACTTAATGTTGGTTTCGATTTTAATCATGCAAGCAATAATAAATTATTTTATACTGATGTTGTTGACCAGCAAAAAATGTGGATCCAGTCGGCAACCATTATACCCGGAGCTTTAATGATGCGTCCCGTGGTTGGTAAAACTCTATTAGCAACCAATTCTATTGAAATACCTGTCAGGCAATTATTAATCTTTCCTAATCCTGCCAAAGAGTTTATTAATATTTCAATACCTGAAGAGACATGTTTTTCAGGATGCCGTATTTTAATATTCAATATCTACGGGAAGCAGGTTTTCTCATCCGGAAATTTTAATAAAAGGATATCTGTCGAAAGATTTGATCCGGGTATTTATTTTGTAAGGATCACTAACAATGGTATTCCTGTTGGATCAGCAAAATTCATTCGCATTCGATAAACTGTCCGGACATAATAATGACGAAACCAGTTAACATAGATGATCGTGATGAAATGTATGAACATTTCCATTATGAAGTTGATAAAGGCCAAAGTCCGATACGCATCGATAAATACCTGGTTAATAAACTTGAGAATATTTCACGCAGCAGGGTAAAGAATGCCGCTGATGCCGGCAATATTCTTGTAAACGATAAACCCGTCAAGTCAAATTATAAAGTTAAACCCGCTGATACAGTAAGTATTGTTATGTCTTATCCTCCAAGGGAAATTGAAATTATCCCAGAGGATATCCCCCTTGATATATTATATGAGGACGACACCCTTATTGTGTTGAACAAAAAAGCGGGAATGGTTGTTCATCCCGGTCATGGAAATTTCAATGGCACACTGGTTAATGCACTATATTATCATCTCAAAGACCTCCCACTGTTCCAGTCAGGCGAAATGAGAGCTGGACTCGTACACAGAATTGATAAAGACACTAGTGGTCTGTTGGTTATTGCCAAGACTGACATAGCCCACAATAAACTGGCCAAGCAATTCTTTAACAGAACCATTGGGCGAAAATATATGGCACTGGTCTGGGGAGAACCTAAACAAGCTGAAGGCACTATTACTGGAAATATTGGACGGAATCCGAAAGACAGGATTAAAATGTTTGTATTCCCTGATGGTTCACATGGGAAACATGCTGTTACTCATTACAAAGTATTAGAAAACCTGGGATATATTAGTCTTGTTGAATGCAAACTTGAAACAGGGAGAACGCATCAGATACGCGTACATTTCCAATATATTAAACATCCTCTTTTCAACGACAAGGACTATGGAGGTAACAGAATTCTCAGGGGAACAACTTTTACGAAATATAAACAATTTGTGCAAAATTGTTTCAAAATATTACCCCGCCAGGCGTTACATGCAAGATCACTCGAATTTATTCATCCTGTAACAGGTAAGCTAATGGAATTCGATTCAAACCTCCCTGATGATATGGCAACGGTTATTGAAAAATGGAGAAAATATACAGAAAACAGATAATAATGGATTGTTTCAAAAGTCTTTGTGACTCTTTGTGACTTCTTAGTGTTTCTTTGTGTTTAACTCTTAAAAGGCTGTTACACAAAGGTTCACAAAGGAGGCGCAAAGGACCAAAAGAGAAGAATAGTAACCATATCACTCCTTTGAAACAACCCTATAATATATTAATATTTTGTTCTTACCTTTAGGGGATTAATTGGATAACTTCATTAATTGCAATAAATGAAAAAAAGTATTGCTGTTTTAGCCGGAGGGAATTCTTCAGAGTTTCCCGTATCAATAAGAAGTGCAGAACAGATTGCCGGAGAACTTGACCCTGATAAATATGACGTTTATAAAATCATTATTAAGGGAACAACCTGGATGCTTGAAGACGAAAAGACCGGGCAGATCACGGTAAACAAAGATGACTTTTCCTGCAATACTCCCACAGGGAAACTAAAATTTGATTGTGCTCTAATAACAATCCATGGCACTCCGGGTGAAGACGGTAAATTGCAGGGGTATTTTGAATCACTTAACATCCCTTATACTACCTCAGGGATTCTTTCTTCATCTCTCACATTTAATAAAAAAGCAACCAAACTGTTCCTGGAATCATTTGGCATTCTCTCGCCAGCAGCGATATATCTTAACAAAAGAGAACCTGTTAAAATAGAGACAATTATAAACAAGCTGGGATTTCCGGTTTTCGTTAAACCCAATCAAAGCGGATCCAGTTTTGGTGTTGCAAAAGGAGATAATGAAGTAACTCTGGGAAAAGCAATCAGCCACGCATTTGAGGAAGGTGATGAAATAATTATTGAAGAATTTATTGAAGGGTCTGAAATAACCTGTGGTCTTCTAAAAGCAGGAAGCAAGGAAATTATTTTCCCTTTATGTGAAATAGTAAGCAAGAACGAGTTTTTTGACTATGAAGCTAAATATACTCCATCAAAAGTTGAAGAGATAATACCTGCCCGTATTCCTGCTGATAAAACAAAAGAATGCCAGTCACTTTCATCATATATTTACTCTGCAGTTGACTGCAAAGGGATTGTAAGAATAGACTATATTCTCTCAAACGATAGGTTTTACTTCCTTGAAGTGAACACTATTCCGGGGATGAGTGCTGAAAGCATTATCCCAAAAATGGCAAGGAAATATGGTATTAGTCTGAGAGAATTATATACACTGGTTATTGATGATGCTTTTAGACGTTATCAATCGTGATAGGGAGCACATGAACAGATAAGATTACGATCTCCAAATGCATCATCAACACGACTAACAGCAGGCCATAGTTTATTCTCAATAATCCATTTCAATGGGAAAGCAGCCTGTTCTCTTCCATATGAATGGTCCCAGTGATCTGACACAACAGCTTTCTGTGTATGAGGTGCATTTTTCAGCATATTGTCATTTATATCATACGTTCCATTTTCAATCTTTTTGATCTCCTTAAGAATATCAAGCATTGCTTCAATAAACCTGTTAAGTTCACTATAGGACTCACTTTCGGTTGGTTCCATCATAAGTGTTCCATGAACAGGAAATGACAATGTTGGAGCATGAAATCCGTAATCCATTAATCTTTTGGCAATATCTGATTCAGTTATACCTGATTTCTCCTTGAAGTTACGACAATCAATTATCATCTCATGAGCAACAAATCCATTCTTGCCTGTATATAAAATTTCATATTTCCCTTTAAGTGATGCTGCAATATAATTTGCACTAAGAATAGCTATTTTAGAAGACAATGTAAGACCTTCTCCTCCCATCATTTTAATATAACCATGCGAAATGGGCAATATTGAAGGGCTACCCCAGGGAGCTGCAGCAACTGCATGTATACTATTACGCCCCCCGGTCTTGATCAATGAGTGTCCGGGAAGAAACTCGACAAGATGCTCTGCCACACCAATTGGTCCTATTCCTGGTCCTCCTCCACCATGAGGTATAGCAAATGTTTTATGAAGGTTCAAGTGACAAACATCAGCACCAACAATTGCAGGATTTGTAAGTCCCATCTGTGCATTCAGATTTGCACCATCCATATAAACCTGTCCACCATTCTTATGAATAATATTTATCATTTCGACTATCCCTTCTTCAAACACTCCATGAGTTGATGGATATGTGATCATAAAACCTGCCAGGTTTTCAGCATTTGCAATTGCAATTTCCTTGAGTTTATTTATGTTAACATTCCCTTTCTCATCACAATCCACAACAATCACTTTCATCCCGGCCATTACCGCACTGGCAGGATTCGTACCATGTGCCGAGGAAGGAATCAGTATAATATTTCTGTGTCCCTCTCCCCTGCTGATGTGATATTCACGAATAACCATCAATCCTGCATATTCCCCTGCTGCTCCGGAATTTGGCTGGAAAGAAATGGCATCAAACCCGGTGATTTTTTTCAAATCATCTTCCAGTTCCGTAAATAACTGTTGATAACCCTGTGCCTGGTTTAGCGGAATAAAAGGATGGAGATTTGCAAACTCAGGCCAGCCAATTGGAAACATTTCCGTAGCTGCATTCAGCTTCATTGTACACGAACCGAGAGATATCATTGAATGGGTAAGTGAAAAATCTCTTCGCTCAAGTTTCTTAATATACCGCATCATTTCCGTTTCCGATTGATAGCGGTTAAACACATCCAGTGTTAGGAAATCTGTCTTCCTTTCAAATTTCTTATCAAAATAGCTTTTCCCGGGAATACTTTCAATATTTACCCGTGGTTTGCCTGCGGCTTCACTAAAAATACCCAGAATATCTCTAATATCATCTAACGAGGTGGTTTCATCAACACTGATCCCAATCGTATTATCGTCTATATATCTCAAATTAATCTCTTCCCCCAAAGCAATTTTTTCAATATCACTCGGGCAAATATTATCTGGTAACTCAATTTTAAGAGTATCAAAGAAGCTTTCATTAAGTTGTCTGAAACCTGATTTTTCCAGGTTTTGTGCCAGACATCCTGCACTCCGGTGTATATTAAGGGCAATTTCACTCAACCCTTCCGGACCATGGTAAACAGCATACATTCCTGCCATAGTAGCAAGCAAGGCTTGCGCAGTACAAATATTTGATGTTGCTTTTTCCCTTTTTATATGTTGCTCACGTGTTTGAAGTGCCAAACGTAAAGCAGGATTTCCAAGAGCATCTTTCGACACACCAATTATCCTCCCCGGCACATTCCTCTTGAATCTCTCTTTTGTTGCAAAATATGCAGCATGCGGACCACCATATCCCATAGGTATTCCAAACCGCTGGGTTGATCCTACTACAACATCAGCGCCCCATTCTTCAGGAGGAGTAAGTAATACAAGACTCATAATATCAGCAGCTACAGCTACATCAATACCATTATCATGTGCCTTTTCAGTAAATATCCTGAAATCTTCAATTACCCCGTCAGCACCCGGATACTGAATAAAAGCACCAAAATATTTTTCATCAAATTTAAATTCATCGAATTTATTAATAAGAAGTTCGATACCCAATGGAGCAGACCTGGTTTTCAGAACGTCCAAAGTTTGAGGGAAAATATTTTCATCAACAAAAAACTTTTTTGCACCCTGTTTTACTTTAGCACGTTTACGGGCATTAAACAGCATTATCATTGCTTCCGCAGCCGCAGTTGCCTCATCAAGAAGTGAGGAGTTTGTAATCTCCATCCCGGTAAGGTCTAATACCACGGTTTGGAAATTTAGCAAAGCCTCAAGTCTCCCCTGAGATATCTCAGCCTGATATGGTGTATATGAAGTATACCAGCACGGATTCTCCAGGATATTCCTCTGGATTACAGATGGGAATTTGGTGGCATAATACCCCTGTCCAATATAGGTACGGTAAACCAAATTACCGGAAGCAATCTCCTTAATCCTTTTCAGGTATTCATATTCACTCAATCCGCCATGTAAATCAAGAGGCCTGGCAAGTCTTATGGATGAGGGAACCGTTTTGTCAATAAGTTCATCGAGCGTTGAAACCCCGATAGTTTTCAGCATTTTTGCTATTTCGTCCTTTCGGGGACCAATATGCCTGGAAGTTAAATTATCTGTTGCCATCTAAAATTTAATATTATCAGGTTAAATTAAAAAGGGTAAAAATAAGAAGAAGTATAAAAATAAATCAAAACAATTATCATGTTACATAGAATAAATATCAAACTAAAAACGGATTTGATCTTTTTTCTTCACCAATTAAAGATTCAGGTCCATGTCCGGAATATACAACAAACTCATCTCCTAGTAAGAATAATTTTTCCTTAATGCTTATTATGAGAGTTTCATAATTTCCTCCAGGAAGATCGGTACGACCTATACTATTCTTAAACAATACATCTCCAACAATAACAAACTTCTGCACTTCATTATAAAATGCCAGGCTCCCAGCTGAATGTCCCGGCAAATGTAAAATCTCAAGTACAGAATTCCCAAACTTCACCTTGTCTCCTTCATTTAGCTCAATAAATCCGGAAGGGGGAGGATTAAACCTAATGCCAAAAAGGTCTGCGTGTTCCTGTGCATTTTCAAAATTATATGTTTCATCCTTATGTGCCTGTGTTTTCAATCCAAACTTCTTGTATAAAAAACCATTACCCATAATATGATCAACATGACAGTGAGTATTCATCAGTTTTACGGGTTTTAAACCACCGGCTTCAAAAAACCCAGTGAGAATATCCTGTTCATCCTGAGTAGAGCAACCTGCATCTATAATTACACATTCCCCTGATTCATCATAAACCAAATAAGTATTTTCCTGAAATGGATTGAAAACAAATTTCTTAATATTTATTGCCATAGTAAATTATTTTCCATTAATGGTTCCTGAAACCATAGGCACAAAAACAAATCCTCCATGATTAGATCTTTCGTATTTTTTCTCACCTTTTTTAATAATAAGTGTCATTTCCTGATAGCTTTCCCCTCCAACCGGAATAACCATTCTTCCGCCAATTTTTAGTTGTTTTAATAATTCTTCAGGCACATGAGCAACACCGGCAGTGATTAGTATTTTATCAAACGGGGCAAAGGATGGAATACCTTTATAGCCATCTCCGTAAAAAAATTTAGGTTCATATCCCAGTTTAGGTAATAAAGTCTGAACTTTTAGAAACAGTTTACGATGTCTTTCAATAGTGTACACTCTGGCTCCTAACTCCAGTAAAACGGCTGCCTGATATCCTGAACCTGTACCAATCTCAAGCACCTTCTCATGTCTTTCTATTTCAAGAAGTTGAGTTTGAAAAGCAACTGTATAAGGTTGTGAAATAGTTTGTCCTTCACCTATTGGAAAAGCCTGATCCTTATATGCAAAATTTATAAATCCGGTATCCATAAAAAGATGACGGGGTACTTTATTAATTGCTCCCAGGATTTTATTATTTGTAATCCCTTTTTTACTTACAGTTTCAACCAGTTTTTTTCTTAGCCCTTTATGCCTGAAAGTGTCTTCCATAAAAAAAGATAAATGTAACCCCAAGGTTATCAACAACAAATGGTTGATAAAATCAGGCCGAATTAGAAATTCATTCCTGCAAAAACACTTATGTTTGCAAAAACTCAACAAATGTAATGATAAAAATCGGTGTTACAGGTGATTTTTTTGAAATGGAGAAAGAGATCCAATTGCTGAAAGAAATGCCTGAATTCAGTATAGCTGGAATCTATCATTACAATACAAAACTCCTTAAAGAATTTGCAATTAAGCATAATCTGCCCGCTTTTCCTTCATCATCTTCTCTTGTCAAATCATCTGATGCTATTGATATAGCGGGCAATAATGATGATGAAACCCGTTTTTTTACCGAGATACTTAAAAGTTCAAAACATTTAATTGTTGATTTCCCAAATGCTTCTTTAATAGATCGCTTAAAACACCTGACCAATCTGGCGTCTGAAGCAAAAGTCGTAATGCATGTTCGCAATCCTTACAGGTTTAACCCTGCATACCTGGCTTGTTTGTCTAGAATAAATAAACCGGCCGTAATAGAAATCCGGATGGACATAAAGCCGGGAAGTAAATTGGATAATCAGTCTGTTTTATGCATTGATCTTATTAGAGATATGGTCAAATCAAATACTTATAAAGTAAACGCATCAGGCATATCTGTTTCCGGCAGAAAAGTTGATTATCTTACCGCCAGAATTGAATTTGATAATGGCAGTATAGCAAATATGACAATCAATGAATTATCAGGCAGGGATTCGTTAATTGCAAAGATCTATCAACCAGGTAATCAAATTCTAATAAACTTCTCTAAAAAGGAGTGTTTTATAGAAAAATTTCCCTTCTCCTTATTTCCCGGCAGCAATAAAAAAAACAATGAACAAATCATTCCGGAAATAAATAAAATAAATCCTGCCAATGAGGAATTAAGACAATTCGGGAATGCAATTGAACAAATATTTTCAACCGGCATTGATATTGAACGAGCACTGCAATCAATTGATCTCTACCAGGAAATAGTTGAAAAAATCAATAAAACAACTTTTCATCCAATTCAGAATTAACACTTTTCACCTCTCTTAAGAAATAAAATCATCCTTATTAAGTTATTAAAGAAAGCTGCATTAATCAGTCGGCAGTCGACAGTCAACAGTCAGCAAAAAAGTAAGAATAACCCGGTCTTCAGATTGCCGACTGCCGACTGTGGATTGCAGACTACTGAATAGTAACAAAGAAAGCTGCATTAACTCATTACCCATACCAGGGTATATTAGTCCGTGCTTCTGATACCTTATCAACTGATGAGCTCAAGAAAACTAAAGATTAAATATGTTCTTTTTGACTTAATTGCTTCATCTGTTGCATGGACATTATTTAATCAATTCAGAAAAATTTTCATTGAATCAAATGTTTTTGACACAAGGGTTCCAATGAAATTTGACCTGAAATTTTTCATCTCTTTAATTATTATACCCGTTTTCTGGGTTCTCCTGCATTATATCAGTGGTTATTACAAAAACCCTTATCACAAATCGAGACTTACCGAGTTGGGGAAAACAATTGGGATAACGCTTCTTGGTGTTGCAATAATGTTCTTCGCACTTATTCTAAATGACATTGTTGCATCTCACAGGAATTATTACGAATCAGTTAGCGTCCTGTTTTTTCTGCAATTTATCCTAACATATATACCCCGTGTAACATTAACAAGCATTACAATATCCAGGATCCAGAAAGGTATAATTGGTTTCAATACACTTATTATTGGAGCAAACGGAAGAGCAATACAGGTAACCCGCGACCTGAAGTCTCAGAAACGATTATCAGGAAATAAAATTATTGGATATATTAGTATAAATAATAAATCAAAAAATCTTGTGGGCAAATACCTTAAAAAACTTGGCACTCTTAAAAACTTAAAAGAGGTTATTATTAATAATAATATAGAAGAAGTAATTATTGCCATTGAATCTACTGAACAGGAAGCCATTAGTGATATTATTAATAAGCTGAATGAAACATATGTTACAATAAAATCAATCCCAAGTTTATATGATATTCTTACTGGAAGAGTTAAAATGAATACTATTTACGGAACACCCCTCATCCAGATAACTCATGAATTAATTCCACCGTGGCAAGCTTCGATTAAACAAATTTTTGATTCAATAGTTTCTCTTTTTGCAATTATTCTTTTATCCCCATTAACAATTTTTCTTATTATTGGCATTAAACTCACCTCAAAAGGACCGGTAATATACAGTCACGAGAGAATTGGACAATATGGTGAACCATTCAGGATATACAAATTCAGGTCTATGATTAAACATGCGGAAAAAGATGGTCCTGAATTATCAAGCAGAGAAGATTCACGAATAACTTCTTTTGGCCGATTCATGCGTAAGCACCGTTTTGATGAGATACCTAATTTTATAAACGTACTTAAAGGAGAAATGTCACTGGTTGGTCCCAGACCGGAAAGACAGTTTTATATCAACCAGATAATACCAAAAGAACCCCATTATGTCAATTTGCAGAAGGTAAAACCCGGAATTACATCGTGGGGACAAATAAAATTCGGATATGCTGTAAGTATCGATGAAATGATAGAACGTCTTAAATATGATCTTATCTATATTGAAAACATGTCACTTTATGTAGACTTTAAGATCCTGATTTATACTCTCATAACTATAATAAAAGGCAGAGGAATATAGGAAGAAGGTGATGAGGTGATGAGGAGAAAAAAGACATTCCGCCTTGGCTGAAGCTACGGTGGACAAAGAAAGGTAGAAGGCAAAAATAAAGAGGGAAGAAAGTTAAGGAGTAGTGTTGCAGTATTAGCGAGCTTTCTTCAGGGGAAATTTTTTAACTGGATTGTATATCGGGCCGTTAGCGGTTAACTTGCTTTCATAATAAATAACCTCCCCTATTTTTGTTTTCTGTATTGTTTCACCCCTGTATTTTTTCAACCAGTAATTTATTCTATCAATATCATCTATCCATTTTATTCTTGCAATAGTTAAGTGCGGACTGAATGATTTGATTTCGCGGTTTATAATATAATCACAAAGCATTACCTCAATCTCTTCCTGCAGGTTCTCCAATAATTTATTTCTTTCAATTCCAATCCAAAAAACTTTTGGTTTTCTTATATTCGGGAATACCCCAAGTACCTTGAAATGCAGATCTACTGAAGAATATCCTGAAGTTATTTTTTCCAGCTGTTCTGAAATATTATTTATCTGCTGTTCAGAAGTATCACCTAAAAATGAAAGTGTAATATGTAATATTTCAGGGTCAACCCATCTGATTTTATCTTCTCTGAAATCTGCTCTGAGTAATTCAAGTAACTTTTTTAATTTCACAGAAGCAGGGATTTTTATTGCAATAAATGTCCGTCTCATATGAATAATTTTTTCACAAATTATGGATTTATGATAAATTTCCATAACTTGTAATAGAAAATTAATAAAATAAAAGATTATGAGTGATACAAAAAAGTTTGCAGTTATTCTTTCAGGAAACGGTGTATTTGACGGAGCCGAAATACATGAAGCTACAATGACACTATATGCTATTGCTAAGAATGGCGGGGAATATGAAATTTTTGCTCCCGATATTGAGCAACATCATGTTATTAATCACATTACCGGCAAAGAGATGGATGAAACCCGTAATGTTTTGATTGAATCAGCCAGGATTGCAAGGGGAAATATTAAGCCATTGAGTGAGTTCAGTAAAGAAGATTTTGATGCTATCGTTTTTCCTGGGGGGTTTGGAGTAGCAAAGAACCTATGTTCTTTCGCATTCGATAATATTGATTGTACAGTTAACCCTGAAGTTGAAAAAGTTATTAAAGAAATGGCTGCTGCTGAAAAACCTATTGGTGCTTTATGCATTTCGCCTGTCCTGATTGCCAGAGTTTTAGGAAATATTACAGTTACCATAGGACAAGATGCGGGGACAGCTGAAAGCATTGAAAAATTAGGGGCAACACATAAAAATACCAATCATGGGGAAGTTATTATTGATGAAGAAAATAAGATAATTACAACACCATGTTATATGCTTGATGCTAATATTACACAAATTGCCGAAGGAGCAGACGCAGTGGTTAAAGCAATATATAAATTGTTTGAGGTTTGAGGTTTAATTTAATTTCTAATTTCTAATTATACCCTATATGATCCCCATCTCAATCAGGATAAGTATCTCGTCAATAACTCTATCCTCGCCTAATGTATTAAATTCTGTCTTAAGATCTGAGCCAAAAATACGTGCTATTGCCTGCCAGAAAAAAGCTGATAAAGATCCTTTTAACTCTTTGATCCATTTATAAGTAGTCTCCCCTGTCTCCCTATCAATCAGCTTAATAAGTAACCGCCCCTGTGTATATGTCATACTTCGCAGATCATCCTCAAATTCCAATTTTAAATCGTTTTCAACCTGGTTAACATATTTCCTCTTCTCTCTGTCCGACGCTAAAGTCTCCATGTGTATTTCCATCTCATGAAGTCTTTTTCTTGCCAGCTTTGCGTAAGGATAGACCTTTTTTAAATTCTTCACCAGCCTGCTATATCGGCGGGCTTGTCTTTTATTTTTAAATTCACGGCGTGGAAAAACCTGTACCGCCTGGATCACTGAATGTGGCACCTTCTGCCCATCTAATACGATACCTTTAATAACCTCAAAATCTTCAATATCAATCGTATCCGGATCTAACATAACAGTATCCTGAGCAAAAAGGATTCCTGACCAACAGGAAAAAATAAATATGATAAGTAATCTGTGCATAGCTAATCAGATCATTTCAAGAAACATGCCAGGTAGCTGGTTGGTTAATTCCATAAACTTTCTGTAAAGTAAATAAATAATAAATTAAAAGTAAAACAGGGAAGAATGAGTTACAGTGTGAAGAAGTCGAAGAGATTGCACAATCAATGATTTTTATTATGTTTGCTTTTCCGATTTTTTACAAGACGATATCTGGATACAGGACTTGATCCTAAAAAAGCTTCGATTATGGCAAACCTGAATTTCGCTTTATTAGTTGGTGTATAACAGCTCTTTAATAATGAATCGAAATCAGAGATAAATGAACTAATTCCTGAGATTAACAATTTATTTAACTAACATCTGATATTCCCACCACCAAATAATTAAAAAAGCAATATTCCTTAAAATTAACTACTAAAAAATGAGACTTTTATCAAATATAATCGTCTATTAAGTATAAATAATCTATTGGGGGGATTTAAATATTTTATTATATTTGGAATAAAGTGAAACCAATTTATAACATATCCATCCTTATAGGTATTTGCCTGCTAATTAGCATCAATATATCATCAGGTCAGGGAATTCAGTTTGATCGCTATGCGGTTAAGGACGGAATTTCACAGAGTGTAGTATTATGTATTTTTCAGGATTCTGAAGGATATATGTGGTTTGGGACTCAAGACGGATTAAATAAATTTGACGGCTATTCTTTCGAGAATTATTTTTTCGATCCAACTGATACAACCTCGATTTCAAACAGTTGGATTTTTGATATTACAGAGGATGCCAACGGATTCTTATGGTTAGGTACTAAAGGGGGCGTAAACAAGTTTGATAAAAAAACCGGTCTGTTCACACGTGTAAGCATAATAGATGGCAATTCAGGAGATAATATAAATTTCATTTACGGAATTACCTCAGATTCAACAAATATTTACGTGAATCACCCCCCCATGCTTTCAGTATTAAATTTCAATACAGGTTCAATTGAATCTTACACAAATACATTTGAGCGCAATAAGGCTTTGTATGATGTTGGATTTCCAATAATTACAGACAGCAAAAGCTTAATCTGGATGGGATCGCTAAATGGGCTTTCCAGTTTTAACCTACAGGATAAACGATTCAATAATTATACGCACAGTGAATCTGATCCCGGCACGATAAGTCATAATCATATAACTGCTTTATTCGAAGATAAACTTGGCAATATTCTGATCGGTACTGAAAATGGATTGAATATTTACAATATAAAAACTCAAAAAATAATTCGGTATTTTCAGGATAATAACAAGCCCGGCAGCCTTAGTCATAATTTTATACGCTCAATTACACAGGATCATACCGGTGCAATCTGGATTGGAACGGAAGGTGGCGGCCTTAATAAGATGACGTTTAGCGAAGCAACAGGATCTGCCGACTTTATTCATTTTAGAAGTGGAACTGACAATTCTAATTACATAAGTCATGATATTGTTCATTCACTATATGAGGATAACTCCAATAATCTGTGGATAGGCACTCTTTCGGGTGTTAATAAAACAGACCTGAAAAAGAAAAGCATAAGAACATACACGAAATCAGATAATCCAAATTCAATCAATCTTTTGGATAACGTAATAGCTTCTGTATACCAGGATAGTGATGGTAAATTGTGGATCGGAAATTGGGGTAAGGGCTTAAATATATTGGACAGAGGCATTAATGAAGTAATTCATTATACTTCTGAATTTACCGGCAGAACCCACATCCCCCAAAATCATGTTCATGTAATTTTTGAAGATAGTAAATCACAGATATGGCTGGGAACCAGAAATGGAGTCAGTATTTTCGATAAAAACAGAAATCTATTTATCCCTGTACAGGACTACTTTAATACACCCGACTTTAATTATTTCAATAACAACAGGGTATATTGCATAATTGAAGACTCCCGGGGCAAAATTTGGTTTGGAACAGGAAATGGTATTGTTATTCTGAATACGGAAACAAAAAGCTCAACACTTATTCAGACGGGTAATGAAACTGACTGGGCAATTACCAGCAATTTGGTTTATTCACTGCTTGAGGATAAAGATCAAAATATCTGGATAGCAACGGCAAACGGATTGAACAGGTATATTCCTTCGGAAAATTGGGTCTATTATTATGTAAATAATCCTGACTCATCAAATACTCTGTGTGATAATTATGTAATATCACTTTGTGAGGATAGAGGTGGCAATATTTGGATAGGGACCAGTACAGGGATTAATAGGTTCAACAAAACTGATTCTGTATTTTCACACTTCACCCTTAAGGATGGCTTACCCAGTAACATCATTTATGATATTATCAAAGATGGTAACGAAAACCTCTGGTTTTCAACAGGAAGTGGTCTTGTTATGAAAAACCCTGATGAAAATGCATTAGAACCCTTCCTGGTTGAAGACAAATTTCTAGGAAAGGAATTTAACCTAAAAGCTGTATTTAAAGCAAACGATGGTGAAATGTTTTTTGGTGGGATTGATGGCTTGATCTCCTTTTATCCCGATTCACTTACTGACAACAATTATATTCCACCTATTCGAATCACTTCACTTATTAAAGAAAAAAATGGTATAAGGCAGAAATTAAATCCAAACTCAAACAGAATTTTACTGTCATATCGGGATTATTCATTTACCATTGAATTTTCAGCCCTTGATTTCACTAATCCTGATAAAAACAGATATTTATACCAAATGGAAGGTATATCTGATAATTGGATCGAAATCGGAAATAGACGATTTGTAAATTTTACCAAATTACCACCTGGAGAATACACATTTAATGTTAAGGGAACCAACAATGATGGAGTATGGAATAATGAAGGGACCAGTATAAGTATTACCATTTTGCCTCCCTGGTGGAAAAGCAATTATGCCTACATATTCTATATTATTTTTATTGTTGGGATAATCTTTATTGTAATAAGGACGAGAGAAAAAAGTCTTATTCGGGAGAAAAAAATACTTGAAGAGAAAATCAGGGAACGTACCTCCGAGATTGCACAACAAAAAGAAATGGTGGAAGAGAGTGAAGCAAAATTAAGTTCTACTATTAGCAGCATTGATGATTTGGTTTTTGTATTGGATAAGTCGGGAATATTTCAGGAATTTTATAACCAGGGCAAGCACAAAACGCTTTATTCAGAAGCGGAGTCATATATTGGCAAGCACTTTAAGAATGTTGGGTTTCCTGAGTTGGTTGTTCAGAAACTGGCCGATACTTTTAGCGAATTAATACATAAGGGTAGCTTCAAAGAATTCGATTATTCCTTTGAAAAAGACAACAAGGAATTCTGGTTTAATGCTAAAATCGCCCCAAGAAGAAATGTAAAGGGTGAATTATCAGGAATAACTATTGTTGCACGTGACATTACTGAGCGGAAGCAATCGGAGGAGCAATTAAAGGAACTTAACACAACAAAGGATGCATTTTTTTCAATTCTGGCTCATGACCTGAAAAATCCATTTTCAAGCCTTCATTCAATGAGTGGAATGATGATTGATAATTACCAAAACCTGGAAGAAGAGGAAAAGGTGATGGCGTTGAAAAATATACATAAATCAGCTGAACAAATTTTCAATTTGCTTGAAAACCTGTTAACATGGTCAAACTCGCAAAGGGGGCGTATTGAGTATTCACCGGAAAAATTTAATATCTCGATGCTGGTACAGGTGAATATGAATTTAAATAAACTTCCAGCAGAAAAAAAAGGGGTGGTGCTTACAACTAATATTGTTGATAATTTGCCAGCTTATGGAGATAGGGAAATGATAAATACCGTCATTAGAAATTTAATAAATAATGCCGTTAAATTCAGTAATAAGGGCGGAACAGTGGAAGTAAAAGTTCAAAACAAAAATAAATTATTTGAGGTAATAGTTAGCGACGATGGAGTCGGAATACCAGCTGAGAATGTTAAGAAATTATTTCATATTGATCAAAAATATAAATCTGTGGGAACAACAGGTGAATCTGGAACAGGTTTAGGATTAGTTCTGTGTAAGGAATTTGTTGATAAAAACGGTGGTGAAATCTGGTGCAAAACCAAGGAAAGTTCCTGGACAGAATTTCATTTTACAATCCCAAAATACATCAAGGAAATCTCAAATATGGTATAATTATTGTTGTTTCTTTTTTTTTGATATTTATAATAAAACGACCAAATATTTTAACCCATGAAACAAATCATTACAGTATTAACGGGAATATTTTTATCATCTTTTGTTCTTGCCCAGAACAAGGTAGTCTATGGTAAACTGACTGCATTTAACACTTATCCGGTTCAGAATATTGAAGTTACTGCAAAAAAAGCCAAAACAACTGTAACGTCTGATTCCCTCGGACAATTCTCTATTGTATGTTTTGAGAACGATATCATCAGGATAAGGCCAAAAACCTTTAAGCCGGTCAACAAAAAGATTAAACCTGACATAGACTCTCTGTTTATTAACCTGCTTTTTATTGATAGCAAAGCGAACAGGGAACTGGCTGTCGGATATGGTTATATCAATAAAGAGGATCTCATTTATGCAGCCACGCATCTTGAACAGGAGAATAATGACTTTTGTAATTACTCAAATATTTTCGATCTGATCAAGGGCCGGTTCTCAGGAGTAACAGTGTCCGGTAATAATGTATATATAAGGGGTAGTGGTTCTTTTGTTGGCCCAACACGGGCCCTTTATATTCTCAATGGAGTAGAAACAAGCAGTATCGATTGGATATCACCTTGCCAGATCACGTCAATCGATATACTAAAAGATAGCAATGCTGCTATTTACGGGGCCCGGGGAGCTAACGGCGTTGTGATTATTAAAACCAACAAGTGAGCAATAACGGATCTGTTCAGCAACAATATATTTAAATCAACATTCTCACTTTCCAGAAATACAGGTCGGCAGACTAAAGTGAACCAATTGTTACAGGTAATAAAAAAAAGTGAATGGTTTTTTTCGTTTACTAATACAATTACCTGCGATAAAAATGTCTTCCACTCCCAAACCTCGGGTTTACAATATTACTATATATTGACCCAAAGGTATATGTAAGCCCAATGCCCCCATCAATATTGTATTCTGAAGCAAGTTCGCGGAGCTGAAGTAAAATATCAGCTTCCGATACTTCATCTTTTATAAGAGATAACTGGTCGTGGATTCGTCCTATACTCCCGAAAACACTTAATGAAAGTCCTTTTACTATCCTAATATTGATAAATCCTCCCAGGTTAATCTTGTTCTTAGAAAAATCATAAAAATAGTTAGACCCTTCAAGAGAAATATTAACAGAACCCCATTTTTCCTGAACCTGATAAGCTATTCCAAGCTTCTGTCCAAATAAATTTTCTTCAATCTTATTATAAATTGTTGTATCGATATATTTATTGTATGTATAGCCAATTCCATATAATAATCTTAACTGGCGTTGTGTTGATTGAGAATATGGAAAAATGTTATATTCGATTGATGGATAAATTTCATAATTCAATTTGGTGTTCTGGAACGTTGAAGCAGAAATATTAAACGCAGCTCCAGCCGACCAGTGTTCATCTATGCTTTTTACAATAAGATTTTTCAGAGATTTAGAATTCTTATCTTCTGTATATACTGTATCCTCATAGTTATATTTCGTTCTTGTGAATTGTTGATCAAAATCCAATTCTATTTTCCACTCGGGTGTAATTTTCACGGCTGATACAGAATTTCTGAAAGACATCTCCTTCAGTGATTCCTCTAACTCTAAACGCGGTCTTGTTTCAAGTTCAAAAACCCAGTAATTCCATTTGTCAATAACTTCCTCCGATACCGAGCGACCTGTATGTCTGATTTGTACCTCCTCAAAAATAGGAGTCTTTGCTACATACCTCATCAATCCCATTCTTAACATTTGTGTACGGCCCTCACGAGTATGATCCCGGGGATCATCAGGCCTGCTTGCATAAACAAGGGTATCATTCAATCCTTCAAATTCCTTCTGTCCCAAAAAATTAAAAGTATATTTGTCACCTCCGCTACCGGTACTCTCTCTGGTTTCCAATACATATACCTGGGCTTCCTTAACGTCTCTTACATAATTAACATATGGTATCTCTCGTCTGATGTAATCTATATCACAACGCTGGCAATCAATAAACAGGCGAACAGCATTTTTACGCAGACTGTCAGTGTCAGTATTTATTTCTTGTGCTTTTGTATTTTCTGTAATAAAACAGATAAGTAGTAAGCCTAATATTTGAAAAATTAAAGATCGATTCATATTATGCAGTTTGGTTTTAATTAGATTAATCATTTATGTTAGACAATGGAAAACACAATTTCATTCCCATTACTTTTTTTTGTAAATAATTTACAAAGAAACAATAAACTTTGACGCAAGAATGGATTTCTTCAAATGAAGTTAGATTCTAATTTGTCAAATATTTGTTTTCTGTTGGGGCGATCGGCCAATCACCCCTGTATGGTGTCACCCCTGTATGATCAATCGCCACCGATAAAATGATCAGAACTTCAATGTAAAGACTGTTTTTTTTCCCGGGACGGAATGAACAAACAGAGTCCCTTCGTGTTTTAACATGATCTGTCTGGATATACTTAATCCAATTCCTGATCCTTTAGTTTTTGTGGTGAAAAAAGGGACAAAAATATCATCCATAAAATCTGGTGATATTCCAGGTCCGTCATCCTTAACCTGTATGAAAATGATATCCTGTTTTTTCATTGCCTCTAGCTTAATATTCCCACTATCCCTTTGATTCAAAGCTTCTACAGAGTTTTTTACCAGATTTATCAGAACTTTTTCCAGTTGGTTTATATCAGCAATAAGTTCCAATCCATCCGGTGCTATAACCGTTGTGAAAGATATATGATCTTTGTTTATCTCTTCTTGCATCAGTTCCTTTACTTTATTAAAAAGAGTCTCGATCTTGAATGAAGCTAACTGAGGTTCGGGTAACCGGGTTAGACTTCGGTATTTGGTGACAAAATCAATGAGACCTTCTCCCGTATCACTGATTGTAAGCAAACCAGATAACGCTTTTTCCACCATCTTGTCCGTAATATCAGCAGGAGAGATTGGCTGATTTTTCTTCTCCTCAAGGAAATATCCTGTAATAGATCTGGTCAGAGAGAGGATTGGGCTTACGGAATTCATTATTTCGTGGGTTAACACCCGGATCAGCTTCTGCCAGGAATCCAGTTCCTTGCGTTCCATCTCATTGACAATATTCTGAACAGAAACAGTATTTAAGGTTTTTTCTTCTATTTTAGTTACATCCTTTTTTAATAGGAGCTGTTGGACTATTCCATATTCGTTCTGAACCTGATTATGGTGGATTAACCTGACCACTATAGGCTTTCCCGGTTGAAGATTGATTATTCGATCATACAGATCCGCTTCAATATTTTTCAACCTGTTTATATGATTTAATGACGTAACTTTTAATATTTCCTTTGCAGCATGATTTATCATTTTAATCTCTCCTGTATCATAATAAATGATTAAACCGATCCCAATATTGTTTACAAGGCTGTCGAGTAGAAGGGATTGTTTTTGGCCTTCTGCCCTCGCTGTAACTATCTTCTCATTTAAATCATTCATTGATTGATAAAGTTCACGGAAGTACTTGTTCTCTTGTGCTTCCTGAAATACCAGCATGAAATCCTCATTTTTCACGGCTGAAAGGAATCGGGTTAGATCCCGGTTGAACCGGTTAATAAACTTGATGAGAAGAATGATTTGTATAACCAGGATCAGGCCTATTCCAATCAGAGTGAACATATATTCACCAGGCAGTAGCTGAAGGATCAATAGCACAAGGAAACCAGCAAAAAAAATCAGTCCCAGGCGAAAAACTGTGTTCAGATAAAAATTCTTGAAAATCATTTTTTGTGAATATTTGTTATGAGATTTTTATCAAGATCATATTTCAACAGTTTGTTATAAACAGTTTGTCTTGTAAGCCCTAGCTCTTCCGCTGCTTTTAAAATACTTCCATGATTATTCTTCAGGGCTTCTCTAATTGCCTTTTTCTCAATTTCCTTTAACGTTATGGGTTTCCTGGTTTCAGTTGGTTTTGGTTTTGTGCTAGAAAAGATGAGATCCTCAGGTTTTAAAATATCTGAATCACTCAATATGACTACTTTTTCAATTATATGCTGTAATTCCCTTACGTTCCCAGGCCAATTATAATTCAACAGTTTATCCCTGGATCTGGTTGATATTTTTACCAAAGGTTTCTGGTATTTATTGCAATATTTCTTTATGAAGTAATCGGTTAACTGAAGTATATCTTCGCCTCTTTCGCGTAATGGAGGTATCTCTATTTCAATGGTATTGATCCGGTAATAAAGATCTTCCCGAAATAAATTCAGATGGATCTGGTTGCTGAGGTCTTTATTAGTAGCACATATCAGGCGAATATCAATTGGAATGGGTGTGTTTGATCCAAGGCGAAAAACCTGATGGTTTTGCAATACTGCCAGTAATTTTGCCTGCATTGACATGGAAAGATTACCTATCTCATCTAAAAAAAGAGTTCCTCCATTAGCGATTTCAAACCTGCCCGGACGATCCTCCCGGGCATCCGTAAAGGCTCCCTTAGTATGACCAAAAATTTCGCTTTCAAACAGTGACTCACTTAAAGAACCCATGTCGACAGATACAAATATCTCATCTGCTTTATCCGATTGCTTGTGTATTTCATGAGCCACCAATTCTTTCCCGGTACCATTTTCACCAAGAATTAATACGTTTGTATTTGTCCGTGCCACTTTCCTTATGGTGGCTAATACCTCACTCATCCCCGATGAAGAACAAATCAGAGGATCATACTTTTTTTCAATATTCCGTGTCAGATGAACCTGTTTATTGCGGAGTTCCTTTATCTCCAGTCTTGATTTCCTGAGTTTGAAGGCCGATTTCAGGGTAGTAATTAACTTTTCATTGTCCCACGGTTTAAGAACAAAATCAGTCGCTCCATTTTTTACTGCTTTAACAGCAAGTTCCACATCCCCATAGGCGGTAATCAGTACAACCGCAATATCAGGATCGCTGTTCAGGATTTGTTCTAACCAATACATCCCTTCATTACCGGTGTTTATACCAGCAGAGTAATTCATGTCCAGTAAAACCACATCAATCTTAAAATCCCGAATAAGATTTGGTATCAGGTTCGGGTTAGTGGCAGTATGTATTGAGGGAAAGTCCTGTTCCAGCAGATGGAGCAGAGCTTTCAACACATTATTATGATCATCAACTATCAACAAGTTCCCTTTTACCATAAATCCTGATTTTTAGTTCAATAACTCCTGGATGGGTGAAACCAATTGTCAAAATATTAGACAAGTATTGTCAAAATATTTGACATTTCAAAATAAAATAAATATGAATAAAATTGTAAACACCTATATTCCTTTAGTTTATGAATTATGGCACAGTTATGGGTATATTATACAAAGAAAAAACAAATTAAACAGACTCAAAGTATTATTTTTAACATAACAAATAAGTCATGATAATCAAATACATAAGAACAGCTATCCGGAATCTGATAAACAATAAGCTGTATACGTTCATCAATACAATCAGCCTAACCATAGGATTTACCTGTTTTATCATCATTTATCTTTGGGTTCAGGATGAAAGGAGTTTTGGAAAAACCGAAAAGAACGGAAAAGATATTTTTCAATTGACAATTACACATAAAAATGGGACATTAGATCCAAATGTTCCCTATTCCGTTCCATACGCAATGGCTAATATTTATCCGGAAATTAAAAATTACACACGTATCTATAGATTGGGCAAAATTGTCAATTGTGTATTTAAACACCAGACGGAAAGTGAGGATCCTGTGATGTTCTATGAAGATAATATTATTATGGTTGATACCGGGTTTTTTTCCATTTTCCCTTTTCCATTTGTTTATGGTAATCCAAAATCTGCCCTCTTGAACCGGGATGGTGTGGTACTAAAAAAGTCGATATCTGAGAAGTACTTTGGGAATGAAGACCCAACGGGTAAGATACTGCTACTCAACAATGATAATTCTCTAACTGTTACGGGTGTTGTTGACATACCATCAAAATCTGTCCAGCAACCTGATTTTATTTTACCCCTGAAAAGCAATTTGGCAACAGATTATAATTGGCGTGATCCGTCATTTATCCTTCTACACAAAAATAGTGCACTCAAAGCATTTAAAGAGAAGATATCAGGCTCATTAATCGATCTCTATCCCAGTCCCATTTCTAATGAATTGACTTTGGGAATATTACCGGTCTCAAAATCTTATCTGAGTTTTGGAAGGATGAAATATATCTATATTTTATCGGTTGTTGCCCTCTCTATCCTACTGGTTGGTTGTATGAATTATATTATTCTAACCACTGGTAGATCGACAAGGAGAGTTAAAGAGATTGGTGTCAGAAAGATAATAGGTGCAAAGAGAATCCAATTGATTTTTCAATTATTAACTGAATCGTTTTTGTTTGCTTTTTTGGCCCTGTTTCTCTCACTAATTCTGGTTGAATTTATATTACCAGGATTAGGTAGATTCATTGAGAAGGATTTACATATCGGATATTTCAATCGCCCACAGATAATCCTGTTCTTCCTGATTGTATCCCTGGTTGTTGGAGGGCTGGCAGGGATCTATCCGGCACTAATATTTACAAATAAGAGTCCGATAGCCGCCTTGCAAGCATCTCACTTTGTTCGTTCAAGAAAATCAATTTTCATGATCAGCACTGTAATTGCTCAGTTTACAATATCATTTATTCTTCTTGCAAGCACAATACTAATTATCAAACAGCTCTCCTTTATGCTTAATCAACCCCTGGGATTCAAGACAGAGAATATTATTGACATTTCAATTAATGCATCACTGGTCTCCCGATTTGAATCTTATAAAGACAAGTTAAAAAGCAATCCGAATATTTTAAGGATAACTGCAGGACAATCGGTACCTTATAACGAGGATTATAAGACTAGTCTGGATTGGGAAGGAAAAAATCCCGAACATGTTCCCATTGTAAGGTATTCCATTACACTACCTGAATATATTGAAACGTTTGAGATGGAACTAATAAAGGGTCGCAGTTTTAGTGATGATTTAAGAACAGATGCTTCAAACTATATAATCAACGAGAAAGCGGTAAAACTACTGGATGTTGAAAATCCACTGGGAAAGAAACTTACTTTTTGGGGTAGAGAAGGAGAAATTATAGGGGTGGTTAAGGATTTTCATCATGTATCACTTCATCGTGAAATATTGCCACATGTTTTCACCATTCATCCGGCAAATTATAATGGCCTAAAACATATATTCATAAAGATCAGTTCCGTAGATATACCAGGAACCCTTAAGGAAATTGAATCCATAACCAGAGAGTTTGCCCCTGATTATCCTTTCAAATACAGTTTTATTGATTCAGGTATCAAGGAATTATACAAAACGGATAAAAGTCTGGGCACGATCATTACCCTGTTCGCTTTCATCTCAATTTTTATTTCGTGCCTGGGTATTTTCAGCCTCTCTACTTTTATGGCTGAACAGAGAACAAATGAATTTGGTATCCGGAAAGTGAACGGAGCCAGGACCATTCATCTGTTATATCTCCTGAATATTGACCTGTTTAAATGGATCGGGATTTCATTCCTGATTGCGACTCCACTGGCTTTTTATGCCATGCACCGGTGGTTGCAGGATTTTGCTTTCAGAGTACCGGTTGGGGGATGGATATTCATTCTTACAGGTGCGATTGTTCTGTTCATTGCATTTTCTACGGTGAGTGGTGTAACCTTAAATTCGGTTCGGAAAAATCCAGTTGATTCACTAAGATTTGAATAAAGGACAGCGAAGGATATCTCACTCTCCGGTAGCCCTAAGGGGTTCCCGAAAATTCTGACCGACAATTATTTTACTGTAAAGCTACATTCTCCATGCATTGGCTGTCCATCGTCTGTAATCCCGCGGATAATTACCATATAATCACCCTTAAGATCAAATGAAAAGAAATCAAGACAAACTGTATCACTGGATTCAATAACCTGTAAAATTTTTGTGCCTGTTTCAGGAAAAGAATATTTCCGGAAAAGCTTGTCATCAAATTCAAATGCATCGATAAATTCATTATTTAAGACAGTAAACAAAGATAGTAATTTTAAAAAAAAAGCCCGGGATTCCTTATCCGAACTTTGTAGCGAGAGCGGGACTTGAACCCGCGACCTTCCCGATCAAAATCGGGACGCTCTATCCATTCTGTGTCTTCCTTATTAGCTGTTCAATATATATCCGACTTTTCATTTTTTTGATTCCAATCTCTCGTTTAATAGCAGCAGATTTTTCAGTATACTTCTCACTATATACCAGTATCCATGGCCTACCTGGACGGGTGGAACGAGTTGCACCATTATTATGTTTCGCTAATCTGGTCTCTATGTCTTGAGTATAACCAACATAATACTTATCCTTGCTATCACTGTAGATGATATATGTAAAAAATGACATAATAAAATAAATTATAAAAAAGCCCGGTATTCCTTATCCGGGCTTTGTAGCGAGAGAGAGATTTGAACTCTCGACCTCATGATTATGAATCATGCGCTCTAACCAACTGAGCTACCTCGCCAAATTATTCCTGTTTCTGCTTGAACCCGAGACCTTCCCGATTTTAATCGGGACGCTCTAACCAACTGAGCTACCTCGCCAAATTATTCCTGTTTCTGCTTGAACCCGAGACCTTCCCGATTTTA
>Ga0307991_1000053_pt1 | contig 94261 bp, 76 predicted proteins | sample EllFjometagen131_FD_203146 | JGI IMG/M metagenome (GOLD analysis project Ga0307991, IMG submission 203146) | Marine microbial communities from Ellis Fjord, Antarctic Ocean - #131 | ecosystem: Environmental > Aquatic > Marine > Unclassified | place: Southern Ocean | collected 2014-10-08
GTTGCAAGCTTTAGAATAAATTGTAATTTTACTCATGTTCTTTATTTTTAGTTAAACATGAGCAAAATATAACAATTTTGCTGTTGAGCTAAAGCTACCCCGCTTCGGCGGGGTTTAGTTCAACACGCAATATAGCAAAAAGCGGTGAAGTGCTTAATTTGAGCGGTTTAAAAACCCGTTTAAACTTCATCTCTGTTTGATAATGAATCACTCGCAATCCGCTTCATGCCATATTGCCACCGTTATGGGAAAGTTTAAAAACATAACAGATAAATAGGAAAGTCTCAAAGGATGGTTTTGTTAATTAATACAATATTGTGTATAATAAATAATCAAAAGTGGAGTACAGTAACCACTATAATAAACGTGGCGAAATCGAAAAGCCTAATGAGTAGGAAAAATTAAAAAGAGTAATAAAATGGAAGAACAAATTGCAGTTTTAGGAAATTATCTTGATAAGATAATAAATTTTGGTTTTGAATTTGTGCCTAAAATAATTGGAGGCATAATAGTTCTTTTAATTGGTTTATGGGTTACAAGATTAATTACTAAAGGCGTTGGAAATGCATTGGCAAAATCAAAAATTGATCAGTCTCTTGTCCCGTTTTTAAAAAGGTTAACAAACATATTCCTAAAAATTTTAGTGATCATTACCGTAATGGGGATGATTGGAATTCAAATGACATCATTTATTGCTATTCTTGGTGCCGCTGGTTTAGCATTAGGTTTGGCATTATCTGGAACGCTTCAGAATTTTGCAGGTGGAGTTATTATTTTAATTTTTAAACCCTTTAAAATTGGTGATTTTATTGAAGCTCAAGGTTATTCAGGAACTGTAAAAGAGATTAGTGTTTTCGCAACTACTTTGAACACAGTAGATAAGAAATTAGTAATAATCCCCAATGGGCCACTCTCAACCGGTTCACTCTCCAATTATTCTGCCGAATCACAACGAAGAGTAGATTGGAAATTTGGAATAGCATATGGTGATGATGTTGAAAATTTAAAAAAAGCAATTAATGATTTTATTGCTGAGGACACAAGAATTTTAAAGGAACCAGTAAGCTTTATTGGACTTTCAGAACTTGGTGATAGTTCTGTTAATTTCGTTGTCAGAGCATGGGTTAACAGTGCAGATTATTGGGATGTATTTTTTGATATGAATGAGAAAGTATATAAAAGATTCGGAGAATATAAACTCAATATTCCTTTTCCTCAAATGGATATTCATTTTCATGATAAAAAATAAATCAGAAAAACCAACCCATAATAACACATGGTATAGTTAATTGCCTTCCCAGTATGGTTCTTAGCGGTTTATCTCGCGTCAAAGCTAGGTGTAAACTGATAGGATATCACTCCGAAATCTGCAACTAACCATACCATCAATCGTCAGACTGTCTAAAAACCTCTTGATTTTGTTCATAACTTTATAATAAAACTCCAAGTTAATATGTTGGTTATTAGTATCTTTAAGTATGAAATTCATAAAAGCCTGCCTGAACTGCCGAACGGCAGGCAGGGACACAATCGAACACAAATCAATCTTTTCCCGGTTTTTTTTGAACATGTTATTGGTGAAGATTTTGAGGGTTACTTAAATAGGCTTAAATTTGATCAAAACTTACTTAATACCGGAGGTTTTTAGATATACTCTCCTTGTGTGCTTTGTTTATAGACGTACCTACAATAAGATACATAAACAATGTATAAAAGAATTAGTGCAATAAACAAAGAAAACGGATTAAGAAAACCTGAATTAATTTGAACGAAACAAGAAAAAAATAAAACACAACACACGCAATATAGCAAAAAGCAGTGAAGTGCAGATTTGTAACGGATTTCTAAAAACCAAAAGAACTAAGTTTAACATTCATCAAATGAGACTTGATACCCTGAAAGCAGTTATTGGAGCAAATCTGTTTTTTCTGTTTGCCACCCTGGCAGGCCAGGGTACATTCCACGACCTGGTCGAAAACGCCTATGGGCTGGACCAGGATCTTGTGAATGGGATTCAGTATTCTAACCGGTATATGAGGTCTGAGGGTAATCCCTATTTTCAGGAGGACAGTTTTAAAAATGGTTCCATTTCAATTAATGGAAAGATTTATCAAAATGTGCAGCTTAAATACGACCTTTTTTCGCAACGTGTAGAGATTAAGCATGATAAGATTTTAGGCAGGAACTACCGTTATATAACTATTTCTGATCGCATGGAGGCTTTTAATTTGGGAGCGTATGAATTCAGAAAGCTAAATATACAGGGAAATCCGGAAAGGTATTACCAGGTTATAAATACCGGACATTTTACCTGCCTTGTTCATTGGGAAAAAGAACTGGTTCCGCTTGATAACAGCGCTATTTACATAGACCATTTTACCCATCCCAGGCACTATTATTGGCTGGAATTAAATGGTGAAATAATAGCTTTTAACAACCGGAAGACTTTTGCCCGGCTTTTTCCAAAGAATATGCAGCGGGAAATTTTAAAGCTCTTTAGACAAAAGCATATCTCTTTTCGAAATGTTGGCCCGTATGAGATTTTACGGACGATGAAAATGGTTGAAAACTTGTTCAATACAGAAGACTAACCATGAGGCAAATCGTAATCATATCGCTTTTTCTGGTTTTCTTTTTAGTGTTCCGGCTGGAAGGACAGAACAAGCCGATTACATTTAGCGGTGATTTCATTGATGTGCCATTTGTCGATTTTACAAAAGAAGTAAAGCAACAAACCGGTGTTACTTTCTATTTCAGAGAAGTGTGGGTGAAGGGGATCAGGGTGACCGTTTCGGGATCCAATATTTCTCTGCAGCGCACTCTTGAAAGAGTGCTGTTGCCCAAAGGGATAAGTTATTTCATAGACGAATGGGGCAATGTATTCCTGACAGACCAAATGCCTATAATCGCACGATTGCCCGATTATATAGGTATTACTGACCTGACAGAAGAGTTAGATGAAACGGGCGGTGAGGAAACACTTACCACCGCAGAGCAAAATTACATTAATGGAAGGAAAGCAAGGGTGATTGAGAACATCCGGGTAGGAGACAGCGATGAATCAAACGGACTGAGCAATGCAGTGATCCACGGGAAAATGACAGACGGGGAGACCGGAGAACCACTGATAGGAGCTACCATTTATATCGAGGAATTGAAGAAAGGAGCAGCTACCGATGTGGATGGTCGTTTCAGTCTTGTGATCAAACCTGGAAAATATACTATTGATTTGAATTGCATGGGTATGGAACACAGGCAAAACTACCTGGAAGTGCTTTCCGGTGGAAATCTCACTATCTCCATGAAAAAGAGGCTGGTCCCTATCACCGAAGTAGTGATTCAGGCCAACAAGTACCACAATGTGCGAGGTACCCAGATGGGATTTGAACGGCTCAATTACAAAGTATTCAAGGAAATTCCCCTGGTCATGGGAGAAAGGGATGTGCTGAAAATCATCCAGATGCTTCCCGGGGTTCAGAGTGTGGGGGAGGGTTCAGCCGGCTTTAATGTGAGGGGCGGTTCAGCAGATCAGAATATGATCTATATGAACAAGGTGCCGGTGTACAACAGCTCACACCTTTTTGGTTTTTTTACTTCATTCAGCTCTGATATTGTCAGGGACTTTACTCTCTACAAAAGCAACCTGCCTGCAAGCCTGGGTGGACGGCTGGCCTCCTTTTTTGATATCTCCGCAAGGCAGGGTAACATGAATAAGTATACGGTCAGGGCAGGGATTAGCCCTATTACAGGTAATTTGTCTGTAGGGGGTCCCATTAAAAAAGACAAAATCTCATTCATTCTAAGCGCGCGTTCCACATACTCCGACTGGATGCTTGAACGGATGGAGGATCCGGAACTCAGGAACAGTGAAGCAGGTTTTTATGACTTTGGTGGGACACTCACATATGAACCGGACGATAAGACATTGGTCAAAGCATTCGGTTATGTGAGCCGTGACCGGTTTAAGCTGGGTGTTTCCAACGAGTATACTTATGCCAATTCGGGGGCATCAGTCAATGTGAGGCACCGTTTCAACCCGAGGATCACGGGTGATTTGGCTCTGGTCTATGGGCAATATGATTTCAGGACCGTGGATATGAAAGTACCTTCTGAATCCTATGTTCACGAATATCGCATTGGTCATTATGAACTGAAGGCTGATTTTACCTGGCTTACTCTGGGTAGCCAAAAGCTAACCTATGGAGGCAGTGTTATTTATTACAACCTGAATCGGGGGACTGTTGAACCGTATGGTCTGTATTCTTACAGAGCTCCTCTTGAACTGGGAATCGAAAATGGAGTGGAGACCGGTATTTATGTTGCCGATGAGATTACGCTTACACCGCGTTTAATGGTCTATACCGGATTGCGTTTTGCAACCTACATGTCACTTGGACCGGATCAGGTCAGTATCTATGAAGAAGGGCAACCCCATTGGGATTATTATGTGGTGGATACACTGACTTTCAAACGGGGAGCTATTGCCCGGGCTTACTACGGAGTTGAGCCCAGGATATCTATTAACTATATGGTTGGAGATAATAATTCGCTGAAGTTCTCATACAACCGTATCCGCCAGTTCCTGTTTATGCTCAGCAATACCATTGCCATTTCCCCCACAGACCAGTGGAAATTGTGTGACTACCATATCGAACCGCCGTACATGGACCAGGTATCGATAGGGTATTACCTGGATTTTCCCGGGAAAAGCCTGAGTACCTCTTTTGAGCTCTACCATAAATGGGTCTCCAATGTGGTGGAATATCGCGATGGCGCCAATTTTATCAGCAGTCCACATATCGAAACTGATATACTTCAAGGCAACCAGAAAGCCTATGGCCTGGAAGCCATGATCAGGAAAAATGCCGGGAGGCTCAATGGCTGGCTGGCATACAGCTTATCCAGATCAATCATCCAAATCGATTCTCCCATCCCTGGTGAGAGCATTAACAAGGGTAACCCTTATCCATCAAATTTTGACAGACCGCATAACCTGACACTGGCAGCCAATTACAAGATGAATAGGCGGCTTAGTTTTTCTACTAACCTGGTATATATAACAGGCAGACCTGTAACCTATCCCATTTCCATTTACTACCTGAATGATTTGCAATATATCCATTACTCTCCGAGAAACAGATATCGCATTCCGGACTACTTCCGGCTTGATTTTTCTGTGAACATGGAGGGGAACCTGAAAAAGAGAAAACTGTTCCACAGCTATTGGATGCTTAATATCTACAACCTTACCGGACGGAAGAATGCATACTCTGTATATTTTCAGAGTGATGGAGGGAAGATTGATGGGTACAGGCTTTCCATTTTCGGTCAGCCGGTGGTGACACTATCCTGGAACCTTAAACTTGGAAATTATGCCAGTGAATAAGTACCATATCCTATTCCTGTTGTTACTGATCTGTGGCTCTTGTATTGAACCTTTCGAGCCGGTTATTAAGGAGTACCAGAACGTGCTGGTTATTAACGGGAAAATAACCGATCAGCCTGGAATACATTATGTAGAGATATCCAGATCCACCCCCTATAATAAACCTTTCTATAAACCCGTGGGGGGATGTATAGTCATGGTTACCGATGAAAATGGAGACATGATACCCTTCCAGGAAGGAGAAGGGGGCAAGTACAGTGCTGACATTCCTGGCTCTTTCCTGGCTGTGGGCAAAGCCTATCGTCTCCAGGTATTCACTCCGAATCAAAGGGAGTATTGTTCAGAATATGATACACTCCTGGCATGTCCGCCCATAGATAGTATTTATTATGAGGTTGAAACCAGAGAAACATCAGACCCGGACTTTTTCCTTGGAGGTATTCAGTTTTACATGGATATGACCGGTTCTGCCTCCGATTCCAGGGATTTTATGTGGCAGCTGGAAGAAACCTGGGAGTATTGGGCAGCCCTTTTTAGCCAATATATCCGGAGGGAAGGAGAAGAGGTGACAAAATACCGCTCCAGTGACCTTTATAAGTGTTGGAAGACATATCCCATCAATGAGATTTATACGGAAACAACCCGAAATCTATCTGTGAATGCATTGAAAAGAAATTCTCTGAATTTTGTCTCCAATGAGACCGACAGGCTCAAGGTTATTTATAGCCTGCTGGTTAAGCAGCAATCACTTACCAGAAGATCGTATGTTTACTGGGAGAAGATGAAGGCACAATCCAGAGAAACGGGTGGATTGTATGAGAGCCAGCCCTCCAGTGGCATAGGGAACATTTACAATACCACTGATCCGGACCAGGTAGTTCTTGGCATTTTCTATGCCACTCAGCAACGGACTAAACGAATTATGGTGGACAATATGAGCAGCGAAAACGATCTGTTTGAATTTGAGATACCTTATCTTACATGTGAGTGGGAGAATGCCATTGGTAGTTTTCAATCGGGAGATGATTTTCCCTATTATCTGAAATCCAATAATCCCATAGGGTATGGTCCTCCATACCTGACAGCAGACCGGATCTGTTTTGATTGCAGGATCCGGGGTGGCATTAATGTAAAACCTGATTACTGGTAACCATGAAACAGCTCAGATCAACCCATATCCTGATATTGCTCCTGATAATACAGGTACTTAAGTCTCCCGGCGTGTCCGGTCAGCTTTCTCCCTTCGATCCGGATGTTTATCGTGAAGCATCTCTCATTAAAGAGCATGTGGAGGTATTTACCGACCGGTCAATATATGCGGTCAATGAGTACATAAATTTCAGGGCAGATCTTGTTGTGGAAGGTGTGCCGGAAGGCAGGATGTGGAGTTCAATTCTCTATGTAGAACTGGTATCAACCATAGGGACAAGCATGGCTAAGGCAAAATTTGATTTTTCAGACCAGGCATGCTATGGAATGCTGCCCATTCCTGCCAGTGCATTGACCGGTAATTATTTCCTGAAATGTTACACCCGGTGGATGCGTAATGCGGGTCCGGAAAACTTCAGCTATACACCACTCAAGATCATTAATCCATTCAGATCGGAAGTGGTAAACCATACTACCAGTGGAGGAGAAACAGGTTTACAATATGCCCGTCGCGAATATGTTACCGGTCTCCTGGAGTGTGCTATCCCGGAAACGTCTTATGAGAAGGGAGAAGAGATCAGGCTTGAGCTTTCAGTACCCGAAAATAAACATTTACAGAAGGTGCAATGCTGTATTACTGTTGTTCCGCTTGATGCCGTTGATACACTGAAGGGACAATTGACCGCAATCGGTGAATTGGTGGACAGAGACCAGTTTATGGTGCAATTTCTTCCCGATCTTTGGGGTCCTTCAATTTCAGGGACGGTGGTCAGAACTGATGAGAATGATAGTCCCGCTCAGAAAACAAAACTTCATTTCTCCTTATTGGGGAATCAGCCTGACTATTTTGCAACCATTACAGATGCTTTTGGCAAATTTGTGGTTTCCATCCCTGCCCGCACCGGTTTACAGGAACTAATTGTCACTCCTGAAGTCGCCGGTGATGGGTTAGCAGAGGTGAGGATCGATCAGGACTTTGATGAGGGTTTCCCGCCGGTACCTGCAGTACCTTTTACTCTTTCAGCCGGAGAACGTGAAGTTGCCACCCAGATGGTCCGTAAGATGCAACTTTCGGAAGCCTTTAAAATGCCGGATTCACCGGAAGTGGTCCAGGTAGATACGGTACCTGCCCCTTTTTATGGTACAGCCATACATTCCATTGTATTGGACGATTTTATTGACCTGCCTACTCTGAAGGAAGTATTTATAAACCTGGTTTCTCCTGTAACTGTTGTAAAAAGAAAAAACAGTACCACGCTGATGATACACAGTGACAATCCCACCAGTAAGTTATATAACTCTTTGATCATGGTTGACCAGATTCCTGTATTCGACCAGGGTAAATTGATATCCATTGCCCCGGAAAAAATTAGCAGGATTGATGTGATCAATGATGTTTATGTGAAGGGGAGTATGACCTATGGTAGTGTGATCAATATTGTTACCCGGGAAGGGGATATGGCTGGTATTGATTTGCCAGCCGGCTCCTACTTCTTTGATTACCTGGCGATCCAACCGGCCATAAAACCCATTGAAATGATCCCTGCTCCGGGCGACCAGGTTCCCGATTTACGAAATACCCTGTTGTGGATACCCGATCTGGTACTAGAAAGAGGAATTGCCATGGATATTACCTTCAAAGCTCCGGCCTATCCAGGGGAATATGTAGTACTGGTAAGATGTATGGCCAGACCCGGAGAGGTACTATCAGTTACTACCCGGTTTGTAGTAGAGTAATTCTTATTTAATGGATATAGATAATAAATATGTAAGTTTACATATCTAATTGAAACTTAATCAAAAGGGCAACCGTTGTTTGGTAATTGAATAAAACAAAAGCAATGTTATCAATATGTATTCCAATTTATAATTTTAATACAACTTCATTAATTAATAAATTATCTCAGCAGATTAAAAAAATTGATGTTCTGTGTGAAATAATTATTATAGATGATTGTTCTGAAGAAGATTTTAAGAAAATTAACGAAAATGTATGCAGGAAAGAAATTTATATCCAATTAGATAAAAACATTGGTCGGGCAAAAATCAGGAATCTTTTTCTTAAATATGCAAAATATGATTACCTGCTCTTTCTTGATTGTGATACTTTAATTATCTCAGATGATTTTGTGACAAAATATATATCAGCAATATGTAAAGAAAAGCATGATGTTATTTGTGGAGGAATGATTTATGATAATTGTCGCCCCGAAAGAAATAAGATGTTGAGATGGAAGTATGGAATCAAAAAAGAAAGTAAACCACTTAATATTCGTGTATTATCGCCACATAAATCATTTATGACCAGTAATTTTTTAATTAATCGAAGAATATTTGAGCAAACAAAGTTTGATGAAAGAATTACTGAATATGGGCATGAAGATACATTGTTTGGATTTATGCTAAAGAAAAAAGGGATCAATATTAAACATATAAATAATCCGGTACTTCATGGAGATATTGATTATAATACCGTGTACTTAAAAAAAACAGAAAATGGTATAATAAATTTGATTCATATCTTAAGTTATATGGGTTATGATCATGAATTTATTCAAAATGTTACACTTTTGTGTATTTATAATAGTTTAAGCTCTAAAAAACTGGCAGGCTTTATTAATATTGTTTTTATTTGTGTTAAGTCCTTATTGAAGTTTATGTTTATTAAAGGCTATGTTAATCTAATGTTGTTTGATTTTTACAAATTAGGAATTTTAATACAGAATTATAAACGCTACACAAAAACTATTGTACATTAAACGATATCTGAAGTTTTAAAAACTGTTTTAACAGAAGTTTATTATGCCTGATACTTTAGCTATAACTATAATTCTTATTATTCTGGTTACAATTGTTGCTGCTTTTGTTAGAAGAAAAAGCAGGGATAAATGCCTGAAGGATTTTTTACATGACCTGGTAACTTTGGAAGAAACGACAGGTAGAATAATCCGGGGTAAATTGAGAGTGGAAAATACAGGGTTGGAATTTACATATCCAGCCCACCTCAAAGATGAAAATGGACACGATGAGACGAGCTTTATTTTATATAAATACGAGTATTCCAATATCCAGGCATTAATTCGCTATCATGACGAATTAAGTGAAACTGCTAAAAGGGACAGAGAGAAAGAACTAAAAAGAACTTATCATCCAAGATTCTTAAGAAAGCTGAAAAGGAAAATACAAAATGTCTTCAAAACTGTAAAAGATTCGGTGATGGAGGTTGTGAATCTGTTAATCAGTCAGGCTAAAGGAACTTCTCCCGCAGGCGCAATACTAACATCTCAGGATAAACATGTCTCTCAGATACAAAAAGAACTAATGGGTTCAATGGGAACTTCTTTCGAGCCTATGCTGGAAAGATATATTGGCCATAAGGTGGTGCTTGAGTTGATTAAAGGCGATAAAATATTTAAATATTCGGGTGTACTAAAGGACTATACTGCGGAGTTTATAGAAATTATGGACATTGATTACACAGTAAAAGAGGATCAACCGGCCAGGAAGGCAGATCTTGTGGTGCCCCGGAAATACGGTGTTGTCCGGCATCTCGGAGAATAGATTTAGAATATAGTTTCAATTTACACTGTCCAAAACATCAAACAACATAGTGTTGTGTCAACGATAAACAGACTAGTAAGTTATTATGAAACTTCCATGTATCATTAATCCACAAACAAAAATGATTAAATAATGATTCCACAACAAGTATCCGGGTTTTTCCACATGGAAGTTCACGAGCGGGTTTGTGCAATGGGTTATTGTGGGAGCGAGTAACAACCGAGCTGCCGATAGGCAGTGAGCTCGCGAATACCTTTGAAAATAAATTTATTTATGAGCAACTACCACAGAACTTGAAAAAAGGCAGAAAATATAAGTAACCTTGTTACTAACATAAAATATTTAAACGGATGAAAAAACCTGGAATTGCAAAAACTAAACTATTGAGTTTTTCCCTTATTCTGTATAGTTTAATCATTTGGAATATTGCTGCTCAGACACCGGAGCAATCCATTGAAACCGTTATACAAACAGGTCACTATGCTGCTGTAACTGCTGTTGCTTATAGTCCGGATGGAAGATTCGCTGTTACGGGAAGCGCTGACAAAACTATTAAATTATGGGAAGTTGCTACAGGTAGGGAAATTCGTTCTTACCTGGGAAATTCAGGAGATATTACTTTTTTAACGTTTGACCAAACCGGAAAACATTTAGCTTCCATCGATTTGGATCATTCCCTTAAAATTTGGGAGGTTGCCAATAGTAAAGAGATCAGAACAATTTCTATATCGGACGACAGAATTATCTCAGCAACATTTACACCGGATGGTAATATTATTACAGGTTCAAAAGAAAATCATGCTATTCTCTGGGATTTTGAGACAGGTGAAGAAATAAGAAGGTTCAACCCTGTTCCCAGGGACCTTACAATTCAAAAGAATTTTAAATACCCGACTGCTAAAACGGTTCAGATAAGCAGTGATGGAAAAAGATTGCTAACCGGAAGCAATGACAGAACAGCTATCTTATTTGATTTTTCAACAGGCGAAGAAATCAGAAAATTTAAAGGAGATAAAAATTCTTGCACAAGTTGTTATATATCTGTACAATTCAGTCCGGATGCAAAACAATTAACCATTGGAAATTGCGATTCAATTACTATATGGAATGTGGAAACGGGAGATAAAATCGTGCGTATGGAAGGAAAAAAGGGGAGTTACGGTTCTGCTTATTTTAGCAGCGATGGAAAATATTTGATTTCATCACTGTACAAGGATTGCTTAGTCTGGAACTCCAACACAGGGAAATTAATAATAAAAATATCCGGTCACCTGAAAAATATCAAAAGTGTGCAGGTTAGTCCAACCGGAAATTTTGTCCTAACAGGAAGTGAGGACCATACTGCGAAAATCCGGGAAATTCCTTCAGGATTGGAAACAATTACTTTAAAGGGTTATCTAAATGACGTGGATGAAAAGGTTTTGAGTGACGGATATATGTATTGGGTGGCTTTTATTAATGAAATAAAACTCAGTCCTGACGGAAAATATATTGCAATTGGCAAAACCGGGAATTTAGCCAAATTGATGGATTTTTCTACAGGCAGGGTTATTCAAACTTACAAAGGTCATAAAGGGATGGTGATCTCAATTGATTTCAGTAAGGATGGTAAATGTATTGCAACCGGAAGTGTGGATGGTACAGCCAGGGTTTGGGATGTGATAACCGGTGAACTCCTTTTTACCTTTCCTGAAAAAGCCACTAATATTGCCATATTTTCAGTGAATTTCAGTCCGGACGGAAATTCGCTGGTTACTTCAGGATGGGATGGACGTATAAAAATCTGGGATCTGAATAACGGTAATTTGATCCGATCAATCTCCGGGCATGGTGGAATGTCTTCTTATTCGGTACAGTTTACTCATAATGGCTTGTATGTAGTTTCCGGAGGACTTGACCGCAAACTGAAACTTTTTGAAATCGATACCGGAAAAGAGATCCGGGAGTTTATCGGTCATACCAACGTGGTTCCCAGTATAAAGATGAGTCCTGACGGGAAGTATATGTTATCGGGCAGTTGGGATAACAGGGCAAAGTTGTGGGATATTTCCACAGGGATGCAATTGAGGCGGTTTGTCGGACATAATGCAAGGATACATGCTGTTAATTTTGATTCTTCCGGAAAATATATAGTTACCGGTAGTGACGATAATACTGCCAAACTCTGGGATATTTCAACAGGAAAAGTTATCCGTACATTTACCGGTCATTCTGGTACAGTAAGTTCTGTTAATATAAGTCCTGACGGGAAGTATCTTATCACTGGAAGTCATGACGGAACGATAAAAACCTGGGATCTGGAAACAGGACGGGAAATAGTTACATATATTTTTATCGGGGAAAACGACTGGCTTGTTAAAACAAAGGAAGGTTATTTCGATGCTTCTGAAGGAGCAAAATCATCTATCTTCTTCGTTAAAGGAACCGAGATTTATAATGTTGATCAATTCTTTGAAGAATTTTACCGTCCCGGATTAATAAAAGAAGTATACAGAAATCGTGGTTCAATTGCTCCTGATGCTAATTTATTGAACCGGTTAAAGGAATCTCCGCCACCTTCGGTTGAAATCAATACACCGGCATCGCGTGATACATTCGATAAAAACAATATTATGATGATGGTTAAGATAACCAATAATGGAGGGGGTATTGATGAAGTTAAATTATTAAATAACGGGAAAAGCCTGCCCGTTGACAATAATGATGTGAAAAGAGTGCAGAAACAGGGTCAGTACATTTTAAAAGTGATAGATGTTATACTGGTACCGGGAAATAATTTGTTAGCGGTCTCGGCTTTTAGTAAGGGACGTATTGAGTCTGAACAGGATACCATTACTGTGTTTTATAAAGGAACTGAAAAAACAGCCACTTGTTATCTTATTGCAATTGGAATCAATAAATACAAGAATCCCCGTCTGGATTTGAATTATGCGAAGGCAGATGCAAAAGCATTTAGTAAAATAATTATTGAGTATGGGCAAAAGCTTTTTAAAAAAATTGAGATCTATGAATTGTATGATGAAAAGGCTACTAAAACCAATATCCTGGATAAATTGGATGAACTTGCCATAATCGTGAAACCGGAAGATGTTTTTTTCTTCTATTATGCAGGACACGGAAGTATGGTTGAAAATAAATTCTTCTTTATTCCTACTGAAAGTGTCAGTTTATACCAGATGGACAAACTGGTTAAAGAATCCATATATTCAGGTGATATACAGGAAAAGTTTAAAAAAATCCAGGCTCAGAAACAGGTAGTTGTTCTTGATGCATGCCAATCCGGGGGGGCTGCAGTAATGTTGGCACAAAGAGGCGCAATGGAAGAAAAGGCTCTTGCTCAGATGTCGAGGAGTTCCGGGGTGCATGTACTCGCAGCGGCAGAAAGTGAGCAGTTTGCTGCAGAAGTAGGAAGTCTGGGCCATGGTTTGTTTACCTACACAATCCTGGAGGCATTAAAAGGAGGAGCCGATGGTGCTCCTAAGGATGGAAAGGTGACAATCTTTGAGTTAAGATCTTTCCTTGAAGACCAGGTTCCGGAATTATCAAAAAAGTACAAAGCCCAGGTCCAGTACCCCTATACATTTTCCATTGGACACGATTTTCCCTTAGTAATTAAGTAGTACTTGTTCGCGAAGAATAAAACCGATAAAAAAGGCGGTCATTTCTGACCGCCTGATTCGTATTTATACAAAATACAGATGCAGGAGAATTGATAAATTTTATTTATCCTTTTCTATTTCATGTTTATAAGAAACTTTATTCCAGTATGTCAAATCATACATCCACACTTCAAGTTTTATTTCTTCATCCTGCTCTTCATTTTGCTTACTATAGCTATCTGTTGAGATTAGCCAGTAAGAATCATCTGTCATCCATTCTTCAATTTCAATCTCAGGATCATTATCAATCACTTTCTGCTCAAACACTTCAAAATTCAGCATCCATGGTTCAATGCTTATTTCCGGTTCGAATTCTTCCGGGATAAATCCGGAATTATAGTTTTGCAACAAGCTAGTATCTTTTAGTATGCATGCTTCAATCTGAGGCTGTGTTTCCTCTTTAACTCCCGGATAATATACTTTATCATCTGAGATATTTGTATTAAGTGGCTGACTAAATGCACATTGTACAAAACATAGCAGGCCAATAATTAATAGGATAAGTAATAATCCTTGTGGTTTTGGGAATCCGCTTTTTTCAATCATTTCTACTTTCATTTTTCTGTCCTCCATTTGGTTAAATTAAACATTGAATGTTTTTCTGAGATAAAGGTACATCATATGAAAGGTCAAAGTCTACCATAAATCAGCCAATATCTAACAGATATGTTGCGTTTTGAGCAGAAAGTGAATTATGGGGGTTATAATGAATCTCAGGAACCGGAATTTCGTTTCACATATTCAGAAGGCGAAACTCCAAACAGCTCTTTAAAGCACTTCGCAAAATAGGAAAGATTATTAAAGCCAACTTCATAGGTTACCTGTGCAACATTCCCGAACTTTTGTTCAAGGAGTTTAGCGCCACGCTTCAGCCGTATTGTACGTATGAATTCTGTGATAGATAAATCTGTAAGTGCTTTGAGTTTCCGGAATAACTGACTCCTGCTTAAGGTCATTTCTTGTTGAAGGGTTTGGGCATCAAACTCAAAATCTCCCATTTTTTCTTCAATAATACCAATTACCCGGTTCAGGAACTTTTCATCAGCCGATGTAATGGCGATATCTTTAGGTTCAAGTTTGATGTTTTTGCTGAATCGTTCCCGCAGTTTTTTACGCTGCTCAATTAATTTTGTAACTCTAACCCTGAGCTCTTTTATGTTAAAAGGTTTGGTGACATAAGCATCTGCACCCGTTTCTAACCCTGTAACCCTGTCTTCCACACTAGCTTTGGCTGTAAGCATAAGCACCGGGATATGGCTGGTTCGTTCATCGGTCTTTAGTTTCCTGCACATTTCAATCCCATCCATTTCAGGCATCATCAGGTCGGTAATGACCAGGTCGGGGATATTTTCAATGGCCTTATCAAGCCCTTCAATACCATTCTCTGCTTCTATGATGCGGCAGCAATCTTCCAGGTGTTCCCTTATATGGGCCCGGATATCGTCATGATCTTCAACGATAAGAACCAGAGGGAATTCTTCTTCAAGCTTTGTTTCTTCGAACACCTCTTCAGCACACTCTTCCACCTCTTCTGCTAATGCAGGTTTCGTGAGTTTTTCCTTCTTAACAAGTATATACTCCAATTCCTTCAAATGTTCTTTTCCAACTGGTAACCGGATAAAAAATGAAGTGCCCTTACCTACATCACTTTCAACTTTAATATCACCATGTAACAAATCAACCAGTTCTTTGGTAAGGGAAAGTCCGATACCCGTTCCAACAGTTTCCGGTTCAGATGATCCTTCCACCTGGTGGAAGCGATTAAAAATTTTGTCCAGCTGATCGGCAGGAATTCCTCTACCAGTATCCCTGATGGTTAGTCCGATGACCTCTTTTTTCCGGTCAATCGTTTTAACCTCACAAATTACCTCTCCTCCCTCAGGAGTAAATTTGAAGGCATTGGAAAGGAGGTTATTCAGGATTTTTTCCAGTTTATCCTGATCGAAACAAGTAGTCCATTTTTCTTCCGGGAAGTTATAACTGAATTTTATCTTTTTCTGTTCAGCCAGGGAAGCAAAGGAGAGAATAATTACTTTCAGGGATTTTATCAGGTCTCCTTCCACCAGCTCCAGTTTCATGCTTCCTGCATCCAGTTTTGACAAATCCAGCATTTGGTTCACCAGGTTCAGCAACCGGTTGGCATTACGCCGCATCATTTTAACCGTTTTCCTGCTGGCTGGGGTTTTCTCTGTTTTGGAAAGCATTTTCTCTATAGGCCCAAGAATTAAGGTTAGAGGAGAACGAAATTCATGGGAAATATTTGAGAATAACCTGGATTTCAACTCATCCATTTCTGCGAGTAGACGATTCGCTTTTTGTTTATTACGGTATGAGCGATAAATATATATTGTGAGTAATAAGGTCAGGATAGAGAACAATATCATAATATTTCTCAAGAACCGCTGTTTTGCCATTTGAATCTCATTTTCCCTGATCTCACTCGTGTATTTAAATTCTGTTTCAGCAATGCCAAGGTATCTGCTTAATGTGCCGAAATTCAGGGCATTACTATACTTTGTGTATTCAGAAGAGTAATAAAATGCACTGTCAAAACTGTTTGCGGAGACAAAATATTTCATTAGTAGTTCTGAAGCATCTCTCAGAGTGAGAATATCATCTATTTCTTTTCCAATTGTGTAAGCACGTTTCAAAAAAACAAACGATTGATTGATTGAATCATGATTTAATAGCAACCTGCCTTTATATAAATAAGTTTTGGCATGCCATTGCTGGTTGGTTCCTTTTAAACTGGTTATTAAGGCCTTTTCAAAGTATTTTTGAGCTGAATCAAATACTTGCATATTTTCATACGATTCGCCAATATTAAGATATATTTTATACAGGTTTGATACGATATTTCTTGATTCAAATTCAGGTTTTGCGAGATTATAACATATTAAGGCAGAATCGTATATTCCTTTGATTAGAAGGGCATTACCAATATTCATAATAAGCGTTGCTATCTTTAAAGTATCATTTACTGATTCATAGTACTTCAGACTTTCATTGTAATATTTTATAGCCGGATCCGGGTCTTCCATCTCGGCATATACTACCCCAATGTTGTTCTGGGTTGATGCCACTCCTTTTATATCATTTAGTTGCTCCTTAATTTCAAGACTTTTAAAATAATAATCAATGGATATATTATATAGACCTATGGTTCGATAGAAAATTCCAAGGTTGTTATTTATGTCAGCTGCCCCCTCCTGAAAATCAATTCTCTCTGCAAGAGCAAGCCCTTGTTTTCCATATGTTATTGCACTGTCAATATTCAGATTAAAGTACTGTTTTGACACTTCTTTGTACAATAGCACTTTTTCTACATTATCTTCAGACCGATCCAATTCAGAAAGAAGACTGTCTAATTTGGATTGGGACAGGCTGAAAAGAGGGATTATTAGTAAATTAAATATGAAAAGGGTTTTCATCGTGTTCTAATGATTTATTTACCTTCCTTTAACAAAAATGGAAGTAGCACTTCAAGAGTAAGTTTACACTATGGAATTCCTACCCTTTGAGATTTGAGAAACTGAGAAAATTCCCTTTTATCAGGTGCCAGTTGGTGGAACAGGATTTGTCAGATCGTTAAATCTAAGCAACCAGTGCAGTAACCTCATCAGGTCGCAAATGCTATCTAGTTTATTGATCTTATTTCCATAACTATCATATATATTTCCAGAAAAGTGCTCAAGTGAGATACCATCACCTGGATTTAAAGAATTAACCGGATCAAAAATTACAGCACTTTCCGGATCGAAAATTACTTGACTTTCCGGATCAAAAATTACTTGACTTTCCGGATCAGCTTCAAAACCAGCCGGAGGAGGGCTCGGTGGTCCAGTTGCACAAAATGCATCTTCTAGCGCTCTGAGTAAAGCTATTCTTTTCTCTGGAGAAATTTCTAAAGTTGCCATGTTGTTAGTTTTAGTTAAGAAATTATTAACGTAGATACTTTAAATTAGATATGAAATATATTGTTAATCAGATCCTGAGAGTAGGATCACCTAATAAATGGTAGATTTCATTTTCATACATATTAATTCCCTGATTATCCATGCAGGTAAGAAGTAGCATTTTACCAAAATTTAATGCATCTCCAATTTTAGTGTTACCAGGAGCCTCACTGCGTATATTACTTAGAATCCCTCCATAAACTCTTTCAAATATACCTTTGAGCAACCAATCATTATGGAAAGAGGGGGACTCAGAAACTGCTGCAATTAATGCCGGACAATTCAAATTAAGTCTTGCACCTGAAGGCAGAATAGTTCCCTTTAACAAAACTTCTGAAAAACAATCATTGGTTTTTTTCGGCATTTTTTCAGAATATTCACCCATAAAATGACCAGATAAACAATTGATATTAAATACTATAGATGGTCCTTTGTTTAATTCTGGAGTCTCTGAATCCGAAGAAAGTGTCCATGTATCCGGAATCTTGAAATTTGGTCTCGACCATCCATCCATCCATCCATGATCACGATGAACTATTATATTGGCTCCCGTACGCAATGAGTTGATTATTCTAGCTTTACATTGAGCAGGGTTTAGAAAATCCAAACAGCCAACAGGTGTCCCATCCCGGTATTCAAGAGTTTCACATTGAGAACTATCACCAAAAAGTGGATCTTGAATGGTATAGATTGTGTCTATTGAAATACTATTTTGATCAAGTTTGGATCGTATCTCCTCCATAGTTTGAAGATAATCTGTTGAAGCTATTCCATTGCACACGAATCCATCTTTACCTGTATCCTGGAAATAACTGACAAATGTTAAATTATTATAAACTTCATAATTATTATCTTCATCTTCATAATCAATTATATTGGCAACTATAAGTTCTGCCTCTTCAACGTTTCTTGCTGGAATTCTACCAATATTAATATCAGGAATAATCAGATCACCAGATTGGTTAAAATCTCTAAGAGTTCCAGCATAATAATCGCTTTGATAGTTTATAACGATATCTTCTTCAGATGATTCATCCTCCCCTTCGGGGCTTAAAGTTCGTTCATAACTTTTACTTGGAATCTGATCAACTTCTCCAAGTATGATTATATCTCTCAATCTCGAAACTTTTATCACATCATCAGTTGTTTTGAAAGATCTTTCTTCACGGATAAATTCATTTACATTTACAATTCCTGATATTGGTTTTATCAACGTGTTAGGATAACCATGTGAAATTTTATGTTTAGCCAGGACACCAGCAGGTACTGTAAGGTCTGCTTTCTTGTTATCCCCATAGATGATAAGGAGTTCTGGCACGTTATTAGATTTATAGATTTTTTCCTCCACTGTGAAATCATGTAAAATACGTCTCACCAATTGTGGATTATTCCAAGGATCGATAATCCTCTCATGAACCGGGATAATATTGAATTCATCAGGAAGAAACGGGGTTTCATAATAATACTCGTCTTCCATTTCAGGTTTTATTGAAAAATTTATTCTTTGAATAATCTGAGAATAAGCAGACAGGGTTTGGTTACCTGGATTACTGTGTAATGGTCTGAATTTAACTAAAATAAATCTAGAATATCCATATCTGATAACTTCCTCCGTATCAACAAGTGTCCCGGGGTATGGATCTGGAGAAGCGTACACTTTCTGATTATATTCAAAATAACAATAGTTACCCTCATTTCGCATATTATCCCACATATTTGCCTGCGAAGGATATATATCCATATTCTGAAATTCCTGGACCGGGCTTAAAGATATATCTGTCTCCTGCACATCATAGTCAAGGAAATTTGGAATATGGACTAATAATCCAAGGTATGGTAATTCCGGTCTGCCACTTTGCATATGTCTTCCCGTTTGGTCCATAGTTATGTAATTGAAAGTCTTTTCTCCCTCTTCGGTTTTGGCTTTTTTAGGGCTTTTATAATATCCTGGAAAAGTAACCTCAATAGTTATTCCCCTATTAAAACGGGTTTTTATAATAGGTATAGTCCCTGTTGCATCATATGAATTTTCCAATGGAATATATTTTTTTCCTGGAATTTCTTCAATATCTGCTTTACATCCAGTTAAGGATAATATGGGAGCCAATTGAATTAGAGAAGCTCCTGCAGCGCAACTTCCGATAAATTGCCTTCTGCTGAATGTGTTCTTGGGTTTGTTTTTTGATTTTTTCGTTGGCTTTTTCATTGTATATGAATTTTGATGTAAACAAAAAGTTTCAAATACTAATTTAAATCCAATTGAAAGGTTATGTGGTAGAAATAATGAGGCTTATTATAATAGACGTTAGCACCATACTGTATGGTATTATATATACAAATATAAACAATAATAGATAAATATAATAAACTATTAATAAAACTGAATTAAGTATGATAACTAATTGATTGAGAGTATGTAATATTATTTTTATAAAAATAATGGGGAATACCTGGTGTTAGTTAAATAAATTATCAATCTCAGGAATTAGTTTATTTACAGAACAGCACCATAAGCTTCAGGAAAGGCAGCCTCCGCGTAATTGTCAGAAGCATAAGCAAAACCACCATCTCCCCATTCCTTTCCCCAACTATTACGCACAATAAAATAATCGTTTGTATATCCAACAAGACAAACAGCGTGTCCACCTCTTACTGTTTCAGGCAAATATTCATTCAAATGCCCTTTGGTTAATGTGGCCCGGTCCCAGGTTCTGTCAACACCCACACGAGTCAGGATGGGGCCTTGAAATGCAAGCCATCGACGCCAATCATCAATATTTGTTCCTATATTGTGGTAACTGGATATTCTTAGTTTAGCAGCTTTAGTATAAAACGCTGCCCGGGACATGGTTGATAATTGTCCACTCATCGGCAAATCTTCTTCAAGAACACATCCATATTTCCGGGCTACGTTAAGCGCTAGTTTGGTTTGTGTACCGGCTGTTTCGAGAAACGTGGTAGGATAAGCAGTGATATCATCTGTTTCCTTATTAGCCATCCAAATAAATCTGGCAGAAGGTAAATCTGTTTTTTGTATTTTATTCGCTTTGAAATAATGCCAACGTAATACACCACATGCTGTAGCAAAGCCTACGCAAGCACCTGTTTTTCCCTGATTATTAATCTCCCACCAATTCTCACGGAGGTCCTTTGAAGCAGGAACTGTTGCAGCAAGGTCAACTACTTTTGAATCTATTGCATCCTCGAATGTCCAGTCATCTTCCTGGCGAGCGGAAGGGACGCAATTAAGTATGAATGGTTTGATATTGAAGTTTTTCTTCTTAGCAAGTTTTTTACGTGCCATTATTTACTCCTTTCTTCTATTTAGGTAATTTAGTGTGATTTCAATATAATTATTTCAAATCTAATATAAGTTATGGCTTTTAACTACTTTTGTACGCTATTTTAAAAGCATATAGAATATTATGGAGATAAGAAATATTGCAATTATTGCACATGTTGATCATGGAAAAACAACCATGGTTGACAGAATTCTGCACCAGGTGAAATTGTTCAGGGAAAACCAGGAAGTGCGGGATTTGATTCTGGATTCAAATGATCTGGAACGGGAGAGAGGGATAACTATTTTATCTAAGAATGTATCAGTAAGATATAAAGAAACAAAAATAAATATTATCGATACTCCCGGTCACTCTGATTTTGGAGGAGAGGTAGAGCGTGTTTTAAATATGGCTGACGGTGTGCTGTTACTTGTTGATGCTTTTGAAGGACCCATGCCACAAACACGGTTTGTTTTGCAAAAAGCATTAGAGCTGGGTTTAAAACCTATAGTTGTAATTAATAAAGTTGATAAACCAAATTGTAATCCCGAAGAGGTAAATGAACTTGTTTTTGAACTGATGTTCTCTTTGGATGCTACGAATGAACAACTGAATTTTCCAACTGTTTACGGTTCATCAAAACAAGGGTGGATGGGGCCCGACTGGAAAACACCAACGAGTGATGTAACCTGGTTGTTAGATACAATTGTTGAATATTTTGAACCGCCAAAAAATAATCCCGGAACATTACAATTACAGATCAGTTCATTGGATTACTCGTCATACACAGGACGGATTGCTGTAGGAAGAATACACAGAGGGAGTATAAAAACGGGTGATCAGGTATCTGTTGTTCAGAGAAATGGTCAAATTAATAAATCAGTAATCAAAGAACTTTATCTCTTTGAAGGTCTTGGAAAAGAAAAAATCAAAACCGAAGTTAAATCAGGTGAAATAGTAGCCATAATAGGACTTGAGGACTTTGATATTGGGGATACCGTTGCAGATTTTGAAGAACCTGAAGCCTTAAAACCAATTACAATAGATGAGCCTACAATGAGCATGCTTTTTACTATTAATAACTCACCGTTTTTTGGTAAAGAAGGGAAATATGTTACATCAAGACATATCAGGGATAGATTGTATAAAGAAACGGAGAAGAACCTGGCATTAAGGGTTGAAGAAACTGATTCACCTGATAGATTACTGGTTTATGGCAGAGGTATTCTTCATTTGTCTATTCTGATAGAAACTATGAGGAGAGAAGGGTATGAGATGCAATTAGGTCAGCCTAAGGTGGTTATTAAAGAGATAAATGGGCATAAACATGAGCCTGTAGAACTTCTATATGTAAATGTTTCCGAAGAGTTTTCCGGAAAAGTAATAGAGATAGTTACGAAACGTAAAGGAGATATCCTGAATATTGAAACAAAGAATGAACGAATAAATCTTGAATTTAAAATAACAGCCAGAGGCTTAATCGGACTTACAAATCCTATATTAACAGCAACCGAAGGTGAAGCAGTGATTTCGCACCGGTTTAAAGGGTATGAGCCTTGGAAAGGTGAAATACAAGGTAAGAGAAATGGTGCTTTGATAGCTTTGGAAACAGGAACATCTATTGCATATTCAATTGATAAACTGCAAGACAGGGGTAAATTCTTCGTTGAGCCAAATGATGTAATATATGCTGGTCAGGTTATAGGAGAAGGTACAAGGTATGATGATCTGGTAATAAATGTTATAAAGACTAAAAAGCTATCTAATATGCGAGCTTCAGGTTCAGATGAAAAAACGTCAATAGCACCGGCAGTAAAGTTCTCGTTGGAAGAAGCAATGGAATATATTGGAGGAGATGAATATGTTGAAGTAACCCCGAAATCTATTCGCTTAAGAAAAATATTGCTTAGTGAGCATGAAAGGAAGAAGAAAAAGAAATCGGTAGAATAATATTGCAATCTTTTTCTTTTCTAATTAAAATTTACACAGCGCTATTTCCTGAATATTCCATAAATAAATTTTACTATTTATTTATCATAATTATAGGGGAAAAATTATTGTAGAGCCATTAATTGATTTCTTTTTCAACGTATACAGTTGATGTGTCTTCATCGTGAGTAATATTAAATCCCCGTTTCTGAAATAGTGCAATTATCCTTTTGTTATCTGATGTTGTTTGAGCAACAATCCTCTTTAATCCCCATTTTTTTGAGATTTCCATACAATAATCGGTAAGATTACTGCCCAGTTCCTTGTTCTGCCATTTATCCGTGATAAGAATTGCGTATTCTACCGTTTCATGTTCTATATCGGCTATAAGCCTGCCGACTCCAATTAGTTTCTTTTGCCCATTCTCATTAGTTTCAGCAACAATAGCAATCTCGCGATCGTAATCAATATAGCAATACCTTGTAGCAATTTCATGAAAAGCCCACTGGAAGAAATAATTAAACCGGGAATAAATGGATTCGCGAGAGCAACTGGCTAACAAATCAAACCACATCGGTTCATCTTCCGGTCTAATAGGCCGGAATATTATTTCTTTTCCCTCAATTGTAAACGGTTGTGAAATATATTCCTCGGGATAGGGTACGATTGATAAATGAGAATACTTCTCATTGTTTACATGAGGTATTGACTTATCAATAACAATCCGCGCATCAAGTGCAATAATTTTGCTGTTTGAAACAAGAAGTGGGTTAATATCTAATTCTTTTATTTCAGAATAATCTGCTGCAAGATATGATAATCTGATAATTACCTCAATCAGTTTATCCAAATTAACAGGTTTGCGGCCTCTGTATCCATTCAGTAGTGGCCATATTTTGAGTTCTTCAAGCATCCTCCGTGCTAATCTTTCATTTAATGGGGGAAAACCAAGGGAGCGGTCGGCAAATAATTCCGCAGTTATACCACCGGCTCCGACCAAAATTACAGTTCCAAATATTTTATCTTTTTTAATTCCTAAGATAAGCTCTATAGAATCAGACATTTTAATCATTGGCTGAATAGTAACACCTTCGATTTTTGCATCCGGCATTTTCTTAGAAACTTCTTTAATAATATCGCGATAAGCTTCCACTGCCTGTTTTTCATTCCGGATATTTAAAATAACACCTCCAACATCTGATTTATGAGTTATTCCCTTTGAGTATATTTTAAATACCACAGGATAACCAATTGCATTTGAAATTGATTTTACTTGTTCAATATTACGTGCGGTTTGAGGAACTGACACAGGAATGCCATAAGCTTTTAATAATTTCTTGGATTTTTCCTCAGAAAGAATCGATGAACTGTCTTTCATGATTTCATCAAATTCTTTACGTATTTCTTTTTTGTTTAATGAAAATTCAACAGGGATATCCTTTGGTGTTTCATATAATGTTTTCAGGTTTCGTGCATATGTAACAAGTGTCATAAACGATCTAACGGCTTGTTCCGGAGTTTTATATGAAGCAATATTATATTCATTCAGTATTCTTACACCTTCTTTCATAAAATGCCCTCCCAGCCAGGATGCAAGTATGGGTTTGGATGTTGTCGCCTGCAATTCGCCGATTGCTCTAGCGGCAGCAGAAATATTAGTCATTGCCTGGGGAGTTAGAATTACTAATACTGCATCAACATTTTTATCTTCCAGAACAATTTCGGTTGATTTAACAAGTCTTTTATAACGGTCATCGCCTAATACATCTACCGGATTTCTGTGAGACCACATTGGGGGAAGACTCAAATTAAGTTTATCCATTGTTTCATCAGCCAGGTGTGCTAATGTTCCGTTAGTCTCAATTAACGCATCCGTGGCCATAACACCGGGTCCACCTGCGTTGGTAACAATTCCTAATCTTGCACCTTGAGGAAACTTATTCCTTCCAATCAAAGCCGCACAATCGAAAATCTCTCCGATATCATAAACCCTGGTAATAGCTGTCCGCTGAAAAACGGCATCATATATGTCGTCTTCCGCAGCAAGAGCTCCTGTGTGAGATGTAGCAACTTCTGCTGATTCAGGAAATCTTCCCGCTTTATAAGCAATAATTGGTTTGGTTTGGGCAAATGCCCGGGAAGCAGATATAAACTTCCTTGCATTAGTGATTGATTCTATATACAGGATAATAGAATTAGTTGCTTTATCAATACCCAGATAATCAATTAAGTCACCAAAATTGACATCTATAGTATTACCTAATGAGATAAAGATAGAAAAGCCAATTTTTTCTTCTCTTGCATGATCAAGAACCGAAGTACAAAGGGCACCGGACTGTGAAATAAAGCCAATATTCCCTTTGTATGGAAGTAAGGGTGCAAAACTCAAATTTAAATTTAAAGCAGGTATTATAATTCCAAGACAGTTTGGTCCTATTATTCTCATTCCTGAATAATGTGATCGTATTTTTTTTATCTCTTCCTCTAATTGCAGACCTTCTTCACCCGTTTCTTTAAATCCGGCAGACATTATTATTATACCTTTAATATCTGCTTCACCACAGGCTCTTACCCATGTAGGGACTTGTTTAGCAGCAGTACAAATTACTGCGAGGTCGGGAGTTCTGGGGAGGCTCTGAAGATCCGGGAAGCAAGATATTCCCATAACCGCTTCACTGGTCTCATTAATTGGATATACAACACCTTTAAAACCACTAACAACAATGTTTGATAAAACTTTGCCGCTTACGCTTTTCGGATTAATTGAAACTCCTATTAAAGCAATTCTGGTTGGTTTAAAAATACAATCCAGAGTGTGAACATTCATTTAAATCCCTCCCTGATATTATTATCTGAAATTATGAGTTATTACGGCTCAGCACAAAAGATGTGTGGCTTTGGAAGCTACTTCCGTGTTAGCTGAATAGTAAGTTTTTTGAGAGTAATAAACTTTCTTAAACTCTTATACGCCTTATATCTTTTTATTTTGTATGCCCGGTATGGACATCCTGGTGTCAAAGATACCAAATTTTCAGGTGGGTGCAAGTTCAATGCAGGTGAGACCGATACATATGTTGGTGCCTGCTACGTAACAAATGGATATAGACAATATAATATGTAAGTTTACACATTTATAAATGTTAAAAATAATTGAATCATGAAAACTATTCTAATAAAAATCACAATCTTTCTTACTTTAATAATTCCTCATATTTCTTATTCACAAACAGGAACAAATGAAAAAGTTCAAATTGGACCAAAAAATGGTTATTTGGTAATTGCTGGAGGTGGAGGGCAGTGTGACTCTATTATAAAAAGATTTATTGATTTAGCTGGTGGACCTGATGCATCAATTGTTGTAATTCCAACTGCCGGTGGACGTGAAAAATATGATATGAATGCTGCAAGTGCTGACAAAATGAGAAGATTAGGGGCAAAAAATATCACAATGCTTCACACTACTGATAAGCAAATAGCGAATACAGATTCTTTTGTATCGCCCTTGTTGCTGGCAAAGGGAGTATGGTTTGGTGGTGGTCGTCAATGGAGACTGGTTGATGCATATAAAGATACAAAAACTGAAAAAATGCTTTGGAAAGTTTTGGAACAAGGAGGTGTAATAGGCGGTACATCTGCAGGTGCAACTATTCAAGGCTCGTATTTAGTACGTGGAGATACTAAGAATAACCAAATAATGATGGGTGACCATCAAGAAGGATTTGGATTTATTAAAGACATAGCAATTGACCAACATGTACTGGCACGAAACAGGCACTTTGACATATTTGAGATTTTAAAGAATCGACCTGATCTACTTGGGATTAGTATTGATGAAAACACTGCAATAATTGTAAAAGGGAATAGCTTTGAGGTTATAGGTAAAAGTTATGTTATAATATATGACGGTTTGTTTTGGTCAAGAGAAGGTTGGGAATTAAAAAAACTTCCAAAAAATAATGAATTGTTTTATTTTTTGCGTGAAGGCGATAAATACAATTTAGCTGAAAGAAAAATTTTAGAATAATTGTTGTTTTTAACAATATATGATTTAATTGCCAGTTGAGCCCATAGAAACAGGCAAATAAGATTTTTATTAGAATAAAACTTTTAATTATGAAGATAAAAATCAGAAAAGAAAAAGCAGTAAATTTAAAGTGATTAATTAATACAGAATTAGAATACTCAACGCTTTCTTAACCATACATTGTGTAAAATTTAAGTTAACAGAGATAATTAAATGAGACAATTAAAAATAGCTGTAGCTCAGTTTGAGCCAAAAGATGACGATAAGGATTATAACCTTTCAGTTATCGAAGAATTAACCTTTAAAGCAAAAGAGTCAGGTGCAGAAGTAATTAGCTTTCACGAACTGTCAATTACTGCTTATACTTTTTGCAAAAATCTCAGTCGTGTTGAATTAGAAGATCTGGCAGAGAATGTACCTTGTGGGAATAGTACAAAAAAATTGATATCCATTTCAAAAAAGTATGATATTCCAATATTGGCAGGTTTGGTAGAGAAGGAAGACAGAAAGATTTATAATACTTACATCTGTGTGGACAAAACCGGAGTAATTGCAAAATACAGGAAGATACATCCTTTTATAAGTAAATACATGAGTGCCGGAGATGAATATGTAGTCTTTGACCTTAAAAGCTGGAAATGCGGGATACTTATTTGTTATGACAATAATGTGATTGAGAACGTAAGAGCAACATCCATTTTGGGAGCTGAAATTATATTTGCTCCTCATGTTACTATGTGTACTCCTTCATCAATGCCTGGACGGGGGTATGTTGACGATAAATTATGGCAGGAAAGAAAAATAAAGCCTGATGCACTTCGAATGGAATTTGATGGACCAAAAGGCAGGGAATGGCTGATGCGCTGGTTACCAGCCAGAGCATATGATAATGGTGTTTATTATGTTTTTACAAATCCGGTTGGATATGATGGAGAGCATCTTAAAAATGGTAATTCTATGATACTTGATCCTTATGGTGATGTACTTACAGAAATAAAGTCTTTTGAAAACCATATTAGTATCGCTACGGTTACAGATGATAAATTATCACTTTCAGGTGGATATCGTTATAAAAATGCAAGGAAACCTGGACTTTATAAAGATATTATCGGGGCAGATCACGAGTCTGAAACTAAACCAATATGGTTGAAACAAAATTAGTAACCAAAACATATTAATTATGGAACCAAATGACAAGTATTTAAGACATACCTATTCATATTTGGCTTTACGAAAAGCGGTAGGATGGATAGGGTTATTATTACCATTTGTTTTGATGTTTGGCGTTTTCTTAATATTTAAGGGAGAGATCATTCAAAAATCCATTAGCCATTATTACCATACAGGTATGAGTGATGTATTCGTTGGTGCTCTTTGTGCTGTAGCTTTATTCTTGTTTTTTTATAGCGGACATGATAAATGGGATGACTGGGCAGGAAATATAGCCGGTCTTTTTGCAATAGGTGTAGCCTGGTTTCCTGCAACAGACGTGGGACAAAGTGATTTGACAGGCATAATTCATTTTACCTGTGCTGCCCTGTTTTTTCTTACCCTTGCTTTATTTTCATTATTCTTATTCACCAGGAAAGGGTCGAATCCAACACAACAAAAGTTGGCAAGAAATAAGATTTACGTAATCTGTGGACTTATCATGATTGCCTGTCTTGTTGCTATTGTCATATACCTGAATTTTATCCAAAATAATAACCATGGATCTGGTTTTGTGTTTTGGGCTGAAACCATTGCGTTAGTTGCTTTTGGTGTATCCTGGCTTACTAAAGGAGGAACTCTTTATCCGGATAAATAAGTTGTCAGTAACAATGCAGGCGTGCTATTAAAACCACAAGAGCAGGATATAAACGAAAAACGCCGGGAGACCCGGCGTTTTGTATTTGATATGTGAAATTCAGTTTATTTCTTATCCTTTTTTTCTTTTGTCTTTTTTTTGGGTTTAGCTGCTGCTTTTGTTGTGGTGGTTTTTTTTGCTGTAGTTGCTTTTTTTGCAGCCGGTTTCTTTTCTGTTTTAACTGCAGTTTTCTTTACAGTCTGTACTTCAGCTTTCTTTTCTGGTTTTACAGTCCGCTTTTTTTCAGGTTTTTTTTCAGTTTTCTTTTCAGTTTTTACTTCTGTTTTCTTTGCCTTTGGTTCCTGTTTGACTGCTTTTGTCTCTGTTACGGCTTTTGTTTCCGGCTTAACTTGAATTTTAGCTTCTTCTTTTTCCTTAACCTTGGTTTCCGGTGTATCCTTAACTATTGCTTTTGGTTCTGGTGTTACATGTTTTCCAATAACTTTTTTTACTTCTTCTTTTTCTGTTATTTCTGCCTTTTTAGCGGGTTTTGTAGCTTCCTTCTTTTTTGGAGGTGCATATAGTTTTTTCTTTTTAGAATTTTTTGTTCTCAATACACCGAAAGTTCCTGCAAATAATTTACCTCTTCTGGTTTTCATGTCCCCTTTTCCCATAACGATTTTTTTAATAAAATTATAATTTGAATTCCTGGTTTTAATTAGTGTGCCCAAAATTACTATTTCTTACGGGAATTCATAGAAAAATTTGTTTTAATAAATAGTAAAATTGGTTCATCTGATAAGAACTTATTGTAAATTTGTGGCTTTACAAGGATTATATCAGGTGGTACCTGTATAATGATAACAATCAATTAAATGTATTTTAGGAGAGTAAGCTTGCCATATATCACAGGTTTTTGTTTGCTGTTTTTTTCATGCGAATCTGATGAGTCATGTGAGCAATCAACAGTTTCCGTGTTAAATGCAGGTTTTTATACTGTAGTGGATAGTTTACCTATATCCGCATCGATAGGTAATTTTACAGCTTACGGAATAGGCAGGGCGGATAGTCTGATATATGACCAGGCAAGCTCTGTTGGTAGTTTTGGTCTTCCTCTTTCTCCATCCTGTGATACTACAGGATTTGTTTTAACAATGGGCACTGAAACTGATACGATTATATTCCTGTATTCCCGCGAATTACACCTGTTATCGCTGGAATGTGGGTTTACAACATATTATTATATCGAAAGGATAAAAAATACATCAAATACAATTGATTCAGTAAGTGTGGTTAATGAAAAAGTAACAACCGGCGATGATGAGAATATTCAGATATACCTTTAGCTTGTTCATGTTAACCTTGTTGACTGCCGGTGCTCAAACTGACTCTCTTGATACTAGAGGAGGGTTAAGGTTTGGATTTGATATTGCGCGTATTGCTGTGCCGTATCTTGATGAAGGAAGAGTAGAATATGACGGATCAGTTGATCTCAGGATAAACAAGGACCTGTATCCTGTAATTGAAGTTGGCTGGGCCAATTTTGAAAAAGAGGAGATAAATTTTTCATACAGGTCAACCGGATATTCGATACGTGTCGGGATTGATAAAAATTATCTGAAAAAAGATAAAACAAATGAGATGGGGATGTTTTTCGCAGGGTTCAGGTATGGTGTGAGCTTTTTCAAACATGAAGCTCCTGATCTGGAAATTCCAGATCCATATTGGGGGGATTTCGCCGGCGTAATTCCTGCAAAAAGCATGAATGCTCATTGGCTGGAATTTACAACCGGGATAAGAGCTGAAATATTTAAAAACATTTATTTAGGATGGTCATTAAGGGGCCGGTTACTTATACATAAATCGGATGATAATAACATGTCCCCGTATTACATACCGGGGTACGGGAAAGTAAGTGGCAGGAATACGCTGGGTTTCAGATATTCAATTTTTTATCAACTGCCCTTATAAAAATCCCATCAGCGATTATAAACTCTCATTTAAACCACTTTCGGGGTTGAAAACCGCCGAAAGGGTTAACGATTCTAAAACCACGTCAGCGGTTTCAAACCCTGACGGTGGTTTGGTTTGCTTTTATAACAATTTTATTCCGGCTTTAACACATGTCTCAACCGTTTCAATCGGCCAGATACCGGCCTGCACTTCTCCAATATGAGCTTTGTCTAAAAGATACATGCAGAGCCTTGATTGACCTATTCCACCTCCCATTGACAGGGGTAATTCATCGTTTAACAATCTTTTGTGGAAGTATAACTCTTTACGGTTTTCGTTGCAAGTAATCTTCAGTTGATTAAGCATTGTTTCTTTATCAACCCTGATACCCATTGAAGAAATTTCATAGGCTGATTCAAGCACAGGGTTCCAAACAATAATATCCCCGTTCAGTCCTTTATATCCGTTTTTCGTTTCAGTTGTCCAGTCATCATAATCAGGTGCTCTGCTATCATGAGGTTTCCCGTTGACCAGTTTGCTCCCGATACCAATTATAAATACTGCTCCAAATTTTTCTGTAATTTTATTCTCGCGTTCTTTAGGATTGCTATCAGGATAAAGGGCTAATAATTCTTCAGAATGTATGAATTTTATTGTCTCCGGAAGCTTCTCTTTGATTTGAGGGAATGCTTCTGATACAAGAAATTCTGTCCTCTTTATTGCATTGTATATTTTAACAACAGTATTTTTCAGGTAATTCAGATTCCTGTCAGCTGATAAAATCACCTTCTCCCAGTCCCACTGATCAACATAAACAGAGTGAATATTTGAGAGTATTTCATCGGGACGGATAGCATTCATGTCAGTATAAATACCTGCTCCATTATTCATTTCCAGGTCAGCCAGCATTACCCGTTTCCATTTAGCCAGTGATTGCACTATCTCAAATTCTTCATTCTTAATATCTTTTACCCTAAAAGAGACCGGCTTTTCAATACCACTAAGATCATCATTAATTCCGGTTCCTTTTTTTACAAACATAGGAGCGGTTATCCTTTTCAGGTGTAGCTCTGCAGCAAGATTGATCTGGAAATGGTCTTTAATTAGTTTAATTGCATGTTCGGTGTTTCTAATACCCAGCAGACTTTGATAATTCTTAGGAATGGTAAGGTGACTCATAATTTATATATTATTTGGTAAAAAAAACCTTCCCGAATTAGGGAAGGTTTGTGTGTTGCGATATCTCTTGTTATCAATTCTTCAACAATATCCTTCACGTGTTATGATAATTATCCACAACCTAATTTCCCTTTCATTCATTGCTTGTTGCATTCTCAAGAGTTTTTATTATACTGAACACAAATGCAGAGGATAGGAGTAACATAACTACAAGCAACAGGAAGAATTGCCACATCTCCCATTTTATCCAGAAAGGTCCTATTAGTCCGGCAAGCAGGTTCCCAATTGCCGTTGATCCCAGCCAGGCTCCCTGCATAAGCCCGGAAAGGCTTGGAGGAGCAACTCTCGAAACAAAAGAAAGTCCAATTGGGCTATAAAATAATTCTGATATTGTAAGGCTGAAATATGTAGCAATCAGCCAGTAGGGAGTAACCCTCATAGCATCTGCAAGAGAGCCTGCCACAAAATATTTTGGAGCAACAAGGCCTACAACTGCAACAATCATAATTACAAAACTTAATCCTGCCAGGGAAAGTCCAATGCCAATCTTTCGTGGAGAACTTGGCTCCAGGCGCCTTTTGTTAAGTGCGGCAAAGATTCCTATGACCAGTGGTGTCATGAAAACAATGAAAATAGGATTGAATTGCTGGAATATGATGGGGCTAATGGGCATTTTAGAATCATAGCTACTAATCACCATGTAGGCAATTGCAGTACCAATGACCGCCATACTCAAACCTATCATTTTCATGAGTTTACTATTATTTTTGCCAATTAATAATACAAGTCCGATAATAACAGCAATAATGGCAAGGAATGCCTTGAGATCAAAAAATGCATAGGTAAATTTGGTGACTTCAGTAAATGTGTAATCCCGGGCAAAGATGGTTAAGGTAAAACCATTTTGATGGAAAGCCATCCAGAAGAAAACATTTACGATAAAGATCAGGCCAAGAGCAACCATCCTTTTTTTGTATTGCTCAGGTTTAAGTTTAATTATGTTTGAGGATTTATTCTTAACCGCTTCTTTATGCATTACATCAACATGTTTATACGTTTTACGGAAGCCTACAAAGATTATCAGGGAAATGAAAATACTTATTGCTGCAATACCAAAACCAAGGCTATAGGATTTACTGAGTGTATCGATATAATGCTGGCTAAAATCAGTAAGGTTGGTGAATTTATAAGCAGTGTCCGGAAGGATTGAAGATTTTGCCAGTTCCATATATTCAGTGGCCTTATCATAAATACCTCCTTCTTGTAAAGTATTCAGATAGTTATGAGCCATGCTGGGAATATTAGCGTTATAAATCAGGTCTCCTTTTTTCATGATCCACTTGCTCATGGCCTGGGCAGCAGATGGGGCAAAAAAGGCTCCTACATTAATTCCCATATAAAAAATCCAGAAAGCGGCATCTCTGAATTTGTCGAGTTTTGAATCATCGTAAAGCTTTCCTACAAGGGCTTGCAGATTACCTTTAAAGAAGCCGGTTCCAAAAGATATAATGGTAAGGGATATATATATTACAAATTTCTCCGTACCGGGTTGTGACAGTAATAAATAACCTGCGATCATAAGGATAATACCCAGAGTAATGGTTTTTCCAAAACCCAGGAGCTTGTCGGCAATTATCCCACCCAGAAGAGGAATAAAATAAATACCGAATAGAAATGTTCCATATACACGGCCGGCTTCTTCAGCATTCATACCAAATCTGGCCTGCAGGAAAAGGATAAATATAGCAAGCATGGTATAGTATCCAAAACGCTCACCCATATTTGCAAATAAAAAGACATAAAGTCCTTTTGGATGTCCTTTTAACATAATATTTATTTTATATGATTAGTGATGTGAAAAAAATAATTGAGACAAATATATATAACTTTTGTTCACTTCATGGGTTTTTAAATATGTTAAAGATTTTTTATTTGTCATGGAAGAGATTATTTTTGTAAATAAGAATACTTTGAAAAATCTGTAAAGGCAGTAAAGAACCTGATAAATGCATTGATGAATAAATGGATTGTTTAATTATGAATAATAACAAGGCAGGAAAAATATTTAGTTCAGAACAGGTAAAAGGGATTGATCAATATACAATTTTCAATGAACCAATTGCTTCTATTGACCTGATGGAACGTGCAGCAGGCACTGTTTTTCAATGGATACTTAACCACTATGAAAACACTAAGAAAGTAAATGTCTTTGTTGGTCCGGGGAATAATGGTGGAGACGGGTTGGCTCTGTCAAGGATGTTGGCAGGGGAAAAATATTCTGTTTCAGTATATTGGGTGAAATTTACTGAAAACTGTTCTAAGAATTGGGGAATTAATTTTCAAAGACTTAAAGATCAGGGGATAGCTGATATCGGAATTTTAACCCGCACTGATAAAAAATCACAGATCAGTGCTGATTACCTGGTAATTGATGCGATATTCGGATCAGGATTAAGCAGACCACTTGAAGGATTTCCGGCTGAAATAGTTGATCATATTAATGCTTCAGGTGCAAATGTGATCTCTATCGATATGCCATCCGGGTTGTTTGGTGAGGATAATTCAGGCAACAATCCTAACCATATTATAAAAGCTAATTATACCCTTAGCTTCCAATTCCCAAAACTGTCTTTTTTCTTTGCTGATAATGAAGAATTTGTCGGCGAATGGAGTGTGCTTCCAATAGGATTACACCCGGAGATAATAAATTCAACAGATACCGGTTATAATTTCCTTACCGGAAGTTTTGTAAAAAGTAAACTTAAGATAAGATCAAAATTTTCCCATAAAGGGACTTTTGGCCATGCTTTGCTTATTTCAGGAATTTATGGAAGAATGGGGGCAGCAGTACTTGCTTCCCGGGCATGTCTCAGAACGGGGACAGGGCTTATTACTGCTCATGTCCCTCGTAAAGGATATGATATTCTTCAAAACAGTGTTCCTGAAGCCATGATCAGCCTGGATGAATCAGATAATATTTTCACGGGTATCCCGGATCTAGATCAGTATAGCGCAGTAGGGATTGGTCCTGCTATTGGTTTAAAGGATAGTACACAAAAAGCTTTTAGAGAATTACTAAAAACAATAAATGTACCTTTGGTTATTGATGCTGACGGGATAAATATTCTTGGAGAAAATAAAGAATTGCTTAAACAATTGCCGAAAAACACTATTTTGACACCTCATCCTAAGGAATTTGAACGTATAGCCGGTAAGACATCAAATGGGTTTAAACAAATACAAAGACTGGTTGAATTGTCAGTGAAGTATCAGATTTTTATTGTACTTAAGGGTGCGCATACAGCTATTGTTTCGCCTGACGGTTTATGTTATTTCAATACAACAGGGAACCCGGGGATGGCTACTGCCGGTAGTGGTGATGTGCTGACAGGTATTATTTTATCGTTGCTTGGCCAGGGCTACAATCCCGGAGATGCCGCTGTTACAGGAGTGTATTTGCACGGGCTGGCAGGAGACAGTGCTGCTGTGGAAACCGGTGAGGAATCTCTTATTGCTAATGATATTATTGATTATCTTGGAACGGCTTTTAATGAACTGAAAAATTCGTAATGCTAATTTAATATTTATAAATATAAACGTATGAAACTTCCATGTATTATTAATGCACAAATAAAAATGATTAAATAATTGTTACGTAACAGTATCCGAATTTTCCCACATGGAAGTTCACGAGCGGGTTTTCGCCATGGGTTTTTGTGGGAGCGAGTAACAAATACCACAGAACTTGTAAAAAGGTAGAAAATATAAGTAATCTTGTAACTAACATAAAAGATTTAAACGTATGAAACTTCCATGTATTATTAATGCACAAATAAAAATGATTAAATAATTGTTACGTAACAGTATCCGAATTTTCCCACATGGAAGTTCACGAGCGGGTTTTCGCCATGGGTTTTTGTGGGAGCGAGTAACAAATACCACAGAACTTGTAAAAAGGTAGAAAATATAAGTAATCTTGTAACTAACATAAAAGATTTAAACGTATGAAACTTCCATGTATTATTAATGCACAAATAAAAATGATTAAATAATTGTTACGTAACAGTATCCGAATTTTCCCACATGGAAGTTCACGAGCGGGTTTTCGCCATGGGTTTTTGTGGGAGCGAGTAACAAATACCACAGAACTTGTAAAAAGGTAGAAAATATAAGTAATCTTGTAACTAACATAAAAGATTTAAACGTATGAAGAGCTGGATTAGAATCCTGTGTGCTATTTCCGTTTTAGCATTTTTTTCCGGATGTGAAACACCCATACTAATTCATTCAACGGTTACTCCACTGGATGATCATATGAGTATTTCATCCGGAAGTGTTATTTATTCTTTACCGCAAACAACATTTCATATTGAGGTTACAGCAAAGAAAACTGTTTATAAGCAGGGCCCCTATTTTCGTTATGCTGAAAAATATCTGGGTATTAAAGAGAAGTTTCCTGAAAGTTCGGTTAAATGGACTATTAACGATATCAATATTTCTTCGTATGAGGAAATTGATCCGGATCACTATTATGTAATAGAAAGTGATGGATTTTTCGAGACAAATGCACTGGCGATGACAAAAGCAGGATTGATACTTACACCCAATCCTGAGGTTTATAATAAAAAACCTACTCTGAGTGGACTAGTATCAGAGCGTCCGGTGAGAATATATTTTACTGACCTTTCTGTTAAAGGAAATCTTAAGGAGAAGGTCCAGCCTGTAAGTGATATTTTGCAAACAGATACTGCTTTATTCCTTCAGATTCCCGTTTTTATGAAGAAGGAAAAGATTCCAAAGACCACTGAAGAAAAAGCCAGTGAAATTGCAGATTTCATAAATGATCTAAAAACCCAAAGACTTGAGCTTTTAGGTGACCCTTATGATATTTATCTTGATGGTGGTGGATTTGAATATATTATTGAAGAGATGAAAAGGCTTGAGAAAAAGTATTTAGCACTGTTTACAGGAATTACATATTCAGAGGTTTACAAAGCATCATTTGGGCATACTCCGGATGAATATATTCCGGGCAAGCCTGAGGTGTTATTCCGGTTTTCAGATAATATGGGTATCCTGCCGGCTACAGATCTTACAGGCAGACCTGTTGTTATAGAGTTTAATAGTGAGAAGAAAACGGCTGCTCTTTCCCCTTTAATAATTGAACCATTTGTTTTGCATGAAGAAGAAAAACCTCCATCTGTGCCTCTTTATTATCGTATTCCTGATGTTGTTGAAGTAAGAGTGGTAGATGGCCGCAATATATTGGGACATAAGAAAGCTCTTGTATATCAGTTTGGAAAAGTGGTGAATCTCCCGTCAAACTTTCTTATTAACCAGTAACCAAGCACCCAGTACCCTGCACCAAGCAACAATTATTTAAGTCCACTTTGAAAAGAAGCCTGAAATTCCTCCCATTTCTTTGTTTTGTAGTGATCATTAGCAAAAAAGAGCAGGATAGGTTCAATCTGTTCAGGGGTAAGGTATCCGGGAACAGCGGTTATCAGTTGAAGATCTTCGGTCATATATGCAACCGACGGGTATGACATTTGCCCCTGGAGCAGTGCAACTGCAAGCTGATGGGGGTTTCTTGACCTGCCACCTTCATTAATAAATGTTTTTCCGCCAAATTCAATTGGTTCTTTCGATTCTGCATCGAATTTAACAGGGTAGTACTCACCGTTAAGGATCTTAGCAATTTCCGGATACTCAAATGTTTCTTTATCCATCTTCTTACACCAGCCACACCAGTCGGTATAAACATCAATAAAAAGTTTTTTTGGATTTTCTTTTGAGAGTTTAACTGCCTCCTGAAAAGTGTACCATTTAACATTTTTGCCGCTTTCTTGTCCGAATGAAACGGAGATACCTATAATAAATAATAGTATCGGAATTATTTTTTTCATCTGTTTAAAATATTTTATCAATTATACAAATTCATTGGAGATTAACAAAAATAATACCAAATATGAAAATAATGACATAATTGCATATGTCATATATCAACAATCCCGAATAAAGTTTCTTGAAAATTCAATATTTTTCTTATTTTTATGTCCTTCTAATTTAACTTACTAACTTATAAAGTAATATATGGAAACTGTAAAAAAGACACTGCGTGATTCTGTGCCAATGCGTTGGTTCATGGTGGTTTTGGTTAGTATGTTGATGTTCTCAACTTATTGGTTTCAGGATTTTTTCTCTGGTTTAAAAGGATTGATGGAAACGGAAATGGGTTTTACCAGTGAGGAATTTGGCCGCATGATTGGTCTGACTACCATTGCTAATATGTTCGGTATGATCATTGTTGGCGGCATTATGATTGATAAATGGGGAGTTCGTATTGCCGGTTTCGCTTTTGGCGGTCTGGCTACAATTGGTGCAACCATTACTGCTTTAGCTTCATATGGGTATTTTGGTGAGAGTCATTCTACTCAGTTAGTTCTGATGGTTGTTGGCAGGATCATGTTTGGATCCGGATTAGAGGTTGTTTGTGTTGTGGCTACCCGGTCTATTGTAAAATGGTTTAAGGGTTACGAGCTTGCACTTGCTATGGCGATAAATATGGGATTCGGACGACTCGGTTCCGCTATGGGTATTGCTTTATCAATTGATATTGGAGGGAATAGCGTTCCCCCTGCAGTGGCATTTGCAGCTACTCTTATTGGTCTGTCATTAATAATTTTCATTGTCTATTCGGTATTTGACGTGAAGCTTGATCGCCAGGTTGGTAAAGCTAAGGCTGAAGCTGAAGGAGAGGAAGAAGAAGAAGATTTCAAATTTGCAGATTTAATAAAGTTAATTACAAACCGGTCTTTTCTGTTTATTGCCCTCCTTTGTGTTACTTTCTATTCTGCCGTATTCCCTTTTATACAATATGCCCCCGACCTGCTTGTAAATAAATTTGGTTTTACTTACGATTTACCTACCGGTGTTAATTATTTTCAAATTGGAGGAAGTACTGCTCTGGGTAATTCTGTGATATTTATCAGTTTATTTATGTTTGGATTAGCTTTTTCTATGATCCCTGCAAGGATGAAAACCCTTTCACTGAAAGTAGTATCACTTGCTATTATATTTGCTGCTTTTTTCCTGTTTATTAGAGGACTCTGGCCGACTTTATCGGTATGGTTACATAACGGGCCAAAGACTGCAAGTCTGATCCCGATGGGTACGATCCTGTTTACACCAATTTTCGGGAGTTATGTTGATAAGAAAGGAAAGGCAGCCTCGTTAATGATACTTGGATCTCTGTTGCTGATATTTGCTCATCTTTCGTTATCCATTTTCAACAGCGAAATACTTGGTTACTTTGGACTTCTAAGTCTTGGTATTGCCTTTTCATTAGTGCCTGCTGCAATGTGGCCATCAGTTGCAAAAATTGTTGCTGAAAATCGTCTTGGAACGGCTTATGCCTCAATGTTTACCATTCAAAACTGGGGTCTTGGGTTGTTTTTCTGGGGTATTGGTGCAGTTCTTGATCTTGCAAACAAAGCTAACCTTGAAGCCATCAGAGCAGGTGAGATGATGTACGATTATACGATACCAATCGGCATGCTTGTAGTACTGGGTGTTATTTCAATATTTCTTGCCTTCCAGCTTAGGAAAGCAGATGCAAAACAAAAATATGGTCTTGAATTACCTTCAGGTCAGACACCTGAATAAACCTATATTTTTTACAATTGGCAGCGATAGAATAAATAAACTTTTATATATAAACTAAAAAATAATTATTGATATGAGTAAGGAAATCACAAATCTGGATCCTAAAAAGCTTTGGGAGAATTTTTATAAGCTTACTCAAATTCCGCGCCCTTCAAAAAAAGAGGAGAAAATAATTCATTTTATGCGTGAATTTGGAAAAAATCTAGGACTTGAAACCATTGTGGATGAGGTGGGTAACGTAATAATTAAAAAGCCTGCAACATCCGGGATGGAAAACAGGAAAACTGTTGTTCTTCAGGGACATTTGGATATGGTACCTCAAAAGAACAGTGATAAGACATTCGATTTTGAGACAGACCCTATTGAGCCTTTTATAGAAGATGGTTGGGTGACTGCTGATGGAACAACTCTGGGTGCGGATAATGGCATGGGTGTTGCTGCTACAATGAGTATCCTCGAGTCTGATGATCTGCAGCACGGGCCAATCGAAGCCTTGTTTACAATTGATGAAGAGACCGGAATGACCGGGGCTTTTGGATTAAAGGCAGGTATCCTTGATGGTGATATTCTTATTAATATGGACTCTGAAGATGAGGGTGAGCTGTATGTGGGTTGTGCCGGAGGTACTAACGGAAATATGAAAATTACTTTTATTGAAGAAAATGTACCGGATGGACATAAGGCTTTTAAACTGGAATTATCGGGCTTAAAAGGCGGACATTCAGGAATAGATATTCCTCTTGGGAAAGGGAATTCAAATAAATTACTGAACCGTTATATGTGGCACGCTGCAAAGAAACATGGATTACGAATTGGGAGGATTGATGGAGGAAGCCTGAGAAATGCTATTCCCAGAGAATCGTTTGCAATTGTTACTGTGCCAGCTGCCGGCGAAAAGGAGTTTTTAGAGTGTGTTAAAGAATACGATAAAATCTTTAAAAATGAGTTTTCTTCAATCGATCCGGGCATAAAACTGGAAGTTGAATCTACCGAAGTTCCTGAAAGTGTGATGGATAAGGTATCGCAGGATAAACTTCTGAATGCTGTTTATGCATGTCCAAACGGAGTTATCAGGATGAGTACTGATATGGAAGGTTTGGTTGAAACATCAACTAACCTCGCTGTGATTAAGTCGGAAGGGAATGAGGTTAAAATTCAGTGCCTGATGAGAAGTTCGGTGGATTCTGCTAAGGAAGATCTGAAAAATATGTTCACCAGCGTTTTCGAATCTGCTGGAATTGATATCGTATTTGAAGGTGAATATCAAGGTTGGAAACCGGATATGGATTCAGATATCCTGAAAACAATGCAGGATGTATATAATAAAAAATTTGGCAAAATACCTGAAATAAAAGCTATTCATGCCGGTCTTGAATGTGGAATACTTGGCGGTGTTTATCCAAACATGGATATGATCTCGTTCGGTCCAACCATCCGGTTCCCGCACTCTCCGGATGAAAAAGTAAATATTGAAACAGTTTCAAAATTCTGGGAGTTCCTTCTTGAAACTTTAAAAGCTATTCCTGTAAAGTAGTGTTTTGTGTGTATTTTTAAGAATACAAAAACCGGGATTGAAATATATATTTGTTCCCGGTTTTTGTATATTTACATTACAAAAACTAACTGAGATGAAAAAAACTTATTTGGCTTCAATTATTCTTCTTCTCCTTACAATAACATGCTTCTCACAGGATATTAACAAAGTTGAATATTCCGAGAGAGCGGGAAATATGATACTAATTGGGGAATGTAACCGTGATGCATTTACTATGGAACCATTTTTGGAATGGTATGATATGGAGTATGAGGAATATACACCTGATCAAATTATTATTGAGAAACTTAAAAAAGATATCAATAATGTATCCCGGATTAAGATAGTTATGGGTTCATGGTGTTCTGATAGTCAGAGGGAAGTGCCCAGATTCTACAGGATTATGGATGAGGCAGGTATACCGGATGAAAAAGTGGAACTAATCAGTGTTAACAGGGACAAAATGGTTCCCGGAATAGATATAAGTGCACTCAAAATTGAAAGAGTTCCTACTTTTATTATTTATGATGGAATAAAAGAGCTGGGCAGAATTATTGAAACTCCTGTTGAAACATTAGAGGAAGACCTTCTCAGGATATTAGTTAATAAGCCCTTGCACGAACCTGAGTAATTGTAAATTTCCACCCAAATATATGGTAATCTATTTAAGAATGTTTTACATTTGTACTATATATAAATAAAGCATGAACAGACAACCTAAATATATTCCGTTTTATTCCCGCAGCGGCAAATGCCTGTTTGAATGCTGGATCTTCTATTAGAGACGGATAATAGGGAAAGAACATAACCCTTCAAGTATATTTATATTCCAAATTCTAGTTACTTTAATCATTCTAAACTTTAGGCACTTAAGGCACTTCAAACTTTAGGCACTTATTTTATGATATGAAAGGACTGATTTTTGACATAAAAAGATTTGCACTGCATGATGGTCCGGGAATCAGGACAACGGTATTCCTTAAGGGGTGTCCTTTGAATTGCCTGTGGTGTCATAACCCGGAAAGCCGGTGTTTTGAAACTGAGTCGTATATGCATGTTGATAAACTAGAGGGAAAGGTTTTTAGAAAACAAAAAGAAATAGGTTATTGGAAAACTGTTGAAAAAGTGATGATGGAGATAGAAAAGGATAAAAAATTCTTTGAGGAATCAGGAGGGGGAGTGACATTTTCTGGGGGAGAACCATTTGCTCAACATGAATTCTTATACGGTTTACTTAATGCTTGCAGGAAAAGGAATATTCATACTACTGTAGATACAACAGGTTATATAAAGAGAGAACAACTTAATGATATTCATAAATTGGTTGATCTGTTTCTTTATGACCTGAAACATATGGATGATAAATTGCATAAAAAATATACAGGTGTTTCTAATAAACTTATTATTGAGAACCTTAAATGGTTGTCAAACAGAAAGAGGAATATTATAATTCGTTTTCCGGTTGTGCCGGGTTATAATGATTCTGAAAAAAATATTGATTTGATGAGATTTTTACTTGAAAAATTATATCCTGATGTGAAACATATTGATCTGCTTCCTTATCATAAAATGGCAGGTAGTAAAGCTAAAAGGCTTGGATTAAAACAACAAGTGGACGAGATTGAAGAACCTGATGCTCAAAAATTAGGGTATATAAGAAAGAAGTTTGAAGAAATTGGTTTTACAGTTGGGATTGGTGGATAAGAGTAGAAATTAAAAATTAAAAATTAGAAATTACAAATTGCAAAATGAATGAGCGTGTTAGAAAATTAAGAGAGCAGAGTCTGAATGCTATAAATCGTTTATCGCATGAAAGGGCCGTTTTGGTGACTGATTATTATCAGAATCAAAATACTCAGGGTTTGTCAAAGCCTGTTGAACGGGCAAAGGTCTTTGAACATATTTTAAAGAACAAATATATATGCATTAACGATCTTGAACTGATAGTAGGAGAAAGGGGTCCGGCACCTAAAGCAACTCCAACTTATCCTGAGATTACGCTACATTCACTTAAAGATCTGGATATTCTTGACTCCAGACCAAAAGTTTCGTTTAAGGTTGATGAAAAGACCCGTAAGATATACGAAGAACAAATTATTCCGTTCTGGAAAGGAAATACCAACCGTGACAGGATAATGCAGAATATGGACAATGAGTGGTTAAATGCATATGAAGCGGGTGTTTTTACAGAATTTCAGGAACAGCGGGCTCCGGGACATACTGTACTTGGAAAAAAGATATACAGCCAGGGAATGATTGATATTCGGAAAGAGATCAGTGAGCAGATAGAAACCCCGGATTTTATTAAAGACAGTGATGCGTATAATCACAGAGAGGAACTTAAAGCGATGGATATTGCTGCCGGTGCTTTAATAATGTTTGCTGAAAGACATACGGAAAAGCTTATTGAACTGGTTTCAAATGAGCAGGATAGTAAGCGAAAAGAAGAGTTGGAAAAAATGGTTGCAATTTGTAGAAAAGTGCCGGCAAATTCTCCCGAAACATTTCATGAGGCTTTACAGTATTACTGGTTTGTTCACCTGGGAGTTATCACTGAACTTAATCCGTGGGACTCATTTAATCCTGGCAGGCTCGATCAGCATCTCTACCCATTTTATATGAAAGGATTGAAAGATGGTAGTTTAGATACAGAAAAAGCTACTGAACTACTGCAATGTTTCTGGGTGAAATTTAATAATCATCCTTCACCTCCCAAGATAGGGGTAACAGCGCAGGAAAGTAATACGTATACTGATTTTACCCTGATTAACCTGGGGGGATTGAAGGAAGATGGTTCTGATGCGGTAAATGAGCTTAGTTACCTGATATTGGATGTTATTGAGGAGATGAGGATACTCCAGCCCTCATCAATGGTACAACTTAGCGAAAAGAACCCTGATAAATTTATACATAGAGCACTTAAGATCATTAAGACAGGGTTTGGTCAGCCATCGGTTTTTAATACTGATGCAATAATTAAGGAGCTTGTTCGCCAGGGAAAATCAGTTGAGGATGCCCGTAACGGAGGTGCCAGCGGATGTGTTGAATCAGGAGCTTTTGGTACGGAGGCATATATCCTTACAGGCTATTTTAACTTTAATAAGGTGCTTGAGATAACTCTGAACAACGGAACGGATCCAGCTACAGGTAAACAGATCGGTATCCAAACCGGAGATCCAACAAAGTTCAGGTCGTTTAATGAATTATTAGATGCCTGGAAAGAACAGTTAAACCGGTTTATCGATATCAAGATAAAGGGAAACAATATTATTGAGAGAATTAATGCCGATTTTATGCCTGTACCTTTCCTGTCGGTGCTTATAGACGATTGTATTAAGAACGGAAAGGACTATAATGCAGGAGGGGCAAGGTATAATACAAGTTATATACAGGGCGTTGGTCTGGGTAGCATTACCGATAATCTTACCTCTGTCCTGTATCATGTTTTTGATAAGAAAGATATCTCAATGGGTGAGTTACTGAAAGCCTTGAAAGTTGATTTTGCGGGGTATGAAAAAATGCGGTATAAACTGGTTTATGAAACCCCCAAGTATGGCAATGATGATGAATATACTGACAGGCAGGCAGTAATAGTTTTTGACTGTTTTTATGATGCGGTGAACGGCAGGCCCACTGCACGTGGAGGAGAATTCAGGATCAACCTGTTACCAACCACAAGCCATATATACTTCGGAAGTGTTGTCGGAGCGATGCCTGATGGGAGAAAAGCAGGCAAACCTGTTTCTGAAGGAATTTCACCTGTGCAGGGTGCCGACATTGAGGGACCGACTGCTGTAATAAAATCGGCAGCAAGGATAGATCACATTAAAACCGGAGGCACATTGCTCAACCAAAAATTCTCGCCCGATTTCTTTAGTACTGATGCAAATATTGTCAAACTCGGAAATCTTATCCGTGCCTATTTCCGGATGGATGGTCATCATATCCAGTTTAATGTGGTTGATGCAGAAACCTTGAAGGATGCACAGAAGAATCCTGAGAATTACCGTGACCTGATTGTAAGGGTGGCAGGGTACAGCGATTATTTCAATGATTTAGGAGAAGATCTGCAAAACGAGATCATCAGTAGGACGGAGCATGGGGGGATGTGATATAATACTCCAACTGGCTGCCGTAGAACCATATTTTCAACCATATTCTGGACCAGATAAACATCTGCTGAAGAAGGAACATGAAAAAGATCGTGAATCCCGTAGTCATTCCAATAACACCCGAAAGGAATTTGAACACCAAAACCAGCAAAACAAGATTTACCAGTAAAAGTAAATAGAGTGGGTAGGTTGAAAAGAACTTCCGGGATACGAATTTCAGGGAAGCCCATATCTTTTTAAGAACTTTAGTTGTATCTTCTGTAATAATCATAAACCTGGTGTAATGTGCAACGATCAGGAGGTAAATAAAAATGAGAATATGTAATCCGCCTCCAAAAATGGCAGCATAAAAAAGTGCTTTTTCTGAATCGGCATTTTTTGCAAGTGTTGCAATAATAATTGATGTCGGGAGCCAGATAATCAGGATCACCAATGCATGAATAATTATGAAATATAAAGTTAATCGCAGGAATCTGAAGAAGAACTTACTGCCGTTAGCGAAGAATTCTCTGCCTTTAAAAACAGCCCCGTTATCTAAAGTTTTCAGGATTCCTCCTGCCATAAAAATGCTTAAGAGAAGATACAGGATTGCTAGCCAGATACCTTCTTTGAATAACAGGCCGATTGATACTTTTGCACTGTCTGTGAATTCCTGAAAAGCTGTATAATTAAAGCCCTCCAGCAGCTTGTTAACCTGTAGACTTCCATGAGCTGCATTGGTGATCACGCCATAAAAAGGGATAGCCAGTGCCAGTGCGAAAATAAGGTTTATAACATATATCAGTGTGGTCATCTTTAACGAACGGGATGCCAGTCGTAATCCGGATAGATAGTTTTGTATAATTGTCATGATTTTGATTTGTGTTAAATGAAAATGGCGAGATCCTGAAAGATGTTTTGCATCAGGAACAGGAATTTAATTAAATGTTTTTTGAAAACAGTTTTTTCAGGTTTAATAGCCTTACTGTTATTCTGTAAATTAATATCAAGCATTATCTTATTTTCCGGGTCAATTTTTGCCCAGGTAATTTTTTCGGGTTTTTCATATGAAAATTCTTTGGTTCTGCTTTTTCCGTCCCAGGTTTCAGTGATCTCTTCGCCGTCTTCAAAATGGATAAGCACTTCCTGAGGCATTACTACCTCGCCAAGCCGGTGTATTACTACAGACGATTTATATATTGTATTTTCATACTCTGTTTTCTTGTATATCAGTTTATTACCTCCGGTGTCATCAATACCTTTTGGGGGAGTTAATTTATTGTTTCTTATCCTGAGAAGCTTATAATCACATACTTCCGATCCATACAAAGTCTGGTCGAAGAACCAGTTCATATTTTCCCCAAACCCGGTTCCATGATTTTTTGATACAACCTCATTCACCACATTGATAAAATCTCTTCCTGAAGGATGTTTAAATTTCCATTTTTCAAAATATGTCTTCCATATTTCTTCGTTAGTTTCTTCTCCTACAAGACGTTCCAGGGTTGTGAACATAGTGGCTGGTTTATTATACGACATTGTACCATACCCACCCTGCTCGAATTTCCAAGCCGGACGGGTACTCTCAGCAATTTTCGGGTAAAGTGAACGGGTATATGATAATCTCTGGTTTTCCTTATCATCATAATGGAATTTCTTAAACCCGACAAATGATGTACCCTTACCATATGTATGATCCATTATGCGTGCTTCGAAATAAGTATTCATTCCCTCATCCATCCATGCCTCTTCAAATTCGTTAGTTGCCAGGATGCCCATAAGATAAGTATGACCAAATTCATGTATAGTTACCATTTCTGTGAACCGGAGTTCATCCGGCAAACCCCAGATCGAACCTGCAGTAATAAAAGTTGGATATTCCATTCCGGCTGAACCCAGTCCCCTGAAAGGAGGGTCAACAACTGAGATAGTGGAATATGGGTAGGGACCCAAATGTGCATCGAAATACTCCAGTGCAGCTTTTACTGACTCAGTATGCCGCAAGGCAAGTTGTTCATGTTCGGGTTGCAGGTAAACTTTTATATCTACATCTTTCCATTTATCTTCTACAACAATAAACCGGGGTGATGTAGTCCAGGCAAAGTCAACCACGTCTTCAGCCAGGTAAGTTACCTGCTGCAATCCGTTTTCAATCGTTTTTTCACTTATCCGTTTTCCGGTAGCACCAATAATAAATTCTTCAGGGAGTGTTATCTCTACACGATACACACTAAAGTCGGCATAAAATTCAGAATTGGCGTGATACTGGTGGCAATTCCATTGTCCCTTTTCAGCATAACGCATACCCGCCGGTTCATATACACCGATCTTTGGGAACCATTGTGCGACTAAAAAATAGTTATCACTGAAACCGGATCGTGCAAAGATCTTTGGTAATTTTGATCTGAACTCCATATTTAGTGTCAGGCTTCCTCCTGGCAGAACCGGATTCTCAAGTTTTACTTCAGCAACCGATTGGTCATCCGAATTATCATCATCAGGCTGAATAAATTGTATTGAATTGGTAAGATCATTCCCTTCCAATGTCTTAAGTGAAAGAATGTCAACCCAACCCCACGTTTTTGGATCTTTGGTATCCACGCCTTTTCCCCTTAGCTGTCCGCCTGACTCTTTCCAGAAAGTTGACCTGTTATTCTTAAATGCATTCAGATACATATGAAAATGCAATTCCCTGATAGTGTCCTGCGAGGGATTATTCCATTCGAGTATCATTGTGCCGTCAACGATTTTTTCTACAGGATCAAGCTTTACCTTCATGTCATAATTGGCGATTCTGGGACTGAGAGCCTGGCTGTTACCCAAAAATGATATGGACCATATTAACAGGCAAGTGAAGAGAGCAGGGGTAATTAGTTTTTTGCAATTCATGGTGCAGTTATTTTTTTTTGAAATTATTCAACTATTATTAACATAAGACGCTTTATTCTCTTTGTTTGTTACATCTTTAGCTTCAGGGGTAAAAAGGAATTCAATCAGATCTTTATATTGTTCCACTATTTTGCCCCGTACAATTTTCATTGTAGAGTTCACCAGATGGTTTTCCTGCGTAAATGCTTCTTCAGTAATCCCTATTGCACTGGGCAGCCAACGCTGTGGGAACATTTCTTCATATTTCCCTCCCTTCCGGTAGGCGTTTATTTCAGATTCAATCAATTTAAGAGCAGTATTCTTTCCTTCCTCTGATGTAATATCCTGGTTTTCTTCTTTCAGTTTACGATTTATTGCCTCTTTGTCAGGAACAATCAATACGACAGTATAGGGGCTCTGGTTATTATAGAGCATACACTGGTCAATATATGGTGATTGATCAGTAAATGCTTCCTCTATTCCTTCCGGACTGTATTTTTCACCATCATCAGATATCAGCAAACTTTTGAAACGACCAAGGACATAAAGAAAATCATCATGATCCATATAACCCATATCACCGGTATACAGCCAGCCATCTTTTAAAGTTGATTTTGTTGCTTCTTCATTTTTCCAGTATCCAACCATTACATTATCACCTTTAACTACTATCTCACCTTTTTTACCAACCGGAAGTTCATTCCCATCATCGTCACATATCTTCAGTTCAAGATTTTGCACCAGGAATCCTGATGAACCCAGCTTATGACGTTTCAGGGCATTTGAGCTAATAATGGGTGCAGCTTCAGATAGTCCGTATCCCTGAAACATAGGCATGCCAATAGCGTAGAAAAACCTCTGCAGTTCAATATCCAAAAGGGCGCCACCACCAATAAAGAAATCGATTTTTCCGCCAAACCCTTCACGTATTTTTGAAAACAGGATCTTATCGTATAAAAAGAGTAGAGGTTTTTTAAGTATCTGTAGCCCTTTCCCTTTATTAATACCTTCTTTATTATAAGAATATGCCATTTTCAGGGCATGATTAAATAGTTTTTCAATAAATGCTCCTTTGGCACTGATATTCTTTTCAATATTATTCCTGAAGTTCTTTGCCAGTGCAGGAACACTCATAAGAAGGCTGGGTTTGATTTCCTTAATATTTCCCGGTATGTTTTTTCGTGTTTCAAATCCCGTTTTTCCAACCTTAACAGATGCAACACTTGCTCCTTTTCCCATAAAACTGTATAATCCTGCCGTGTGTGCAAAAGAATGATCCCATGGTAGTATAAGCAAATTACTATATTCCGGTGGTATATGCATCAGGGTATATGCCTGTTCAACATTTGCAACATAATTTTTATGTGATAGTATTATACCTTTCGGGTCGGCAGTAGTTCCGGAAGTATAACTGATATTAGCATAATCATCGGGAATTAAAGATTGCCACCTTTTATCAAACTCTTTGCTTTTCGTTGCAAGATATTCCTCTCCTTTTTTCTTAATGTCTGAGTATAAAATATCTTTTTCTTCAGGATTAACTTCATTATCTAATATAATGACTTTCTCAAGCTTTTTCAGTTCATGCTTAATAGTTTTTAATTTTGGTGCCTGATTACCGGAAGTAATAACCATTTTTGATTCAGAATGTTCCAGTCTGAATTTTATTTCAGATGGTTCCGCAAGCATAACAGACATTGGAACATTGACTGCTCCTGCATATAGTATTCCCAGTTCGCATATCAGCCAGTCATTACGTCCTTCAGAGATCAATCCGATCCTGTCTCCCTTATTAACACCAATGGAAATAAGCCCGGCTCCGAATATTCTTGCTTCATGCCTGATCTCTGAATATGTGGAGCCTTCATATTTGTCGCCTTTTTTCTCCCACATAAAAATATTATCAGAAAATTTGTTTACGCTCTCTTCAAAAAACTGTATGATTGTTTTCATTATACGATTGATTAGTTAATCATCTTTGCAAGATACGAAAAAGATGGAAGAATGGAATAGAGGGAACAGATGGAATAGATGGAATAGATAGAATAGATGGAATAGAGGGAAGAATGAAGCGAAGAAGAACTAACCGCAGAGATCGCAAAGAAGGCGCAAAGTTCGCTAAGGATATTTAAATATTAAAGTTTTTTCAAGAATTTTTTTTTCTATTAGGTAAATGAATATCAAATAGTTATTTTTGTTTTTAGTTAGTACCACTAAAAGAAGGAATTATATGAAAAAACTTATTTTTATTTTGTTTGCAATTTTAGTTTCATTTTCATCCTGCAAATTTGTGAAGGAAAAAGGCTGGTTTGGTTTAAAAAATGCTGATACGATGGATGCTTATCTGAGAAAACAGGATAGTATTCATATTGCCGACTCGCTCAATAAAGTTATTGCAATACAAAAGGCAATAGAGCAGGCCAGGCAGGATTCAATAAATAAAGTTGAGCAGGAGAGACTTGAAAGGTTAGCTCGATTTAAGTATCACATTGTTGTTGGAAGTTTTTTAACTCCTCAGTTTGCTGATGAATGGTCAGTTTATTATAATTCAATTGGTTACGGTACGGAAATACTAAAAGCTGACAACGAGTTTAATCTTGTTTCTGCCAGGAAATATGATAACATGAAAGATGCACTAATAGATCTTAGCCATTTTAAGGACACTGTTCAGATTGATGCATGGGTGTATATTAATGAGTAGAATTAAGGTGAGTAGGGTGAGTAGGTGAGTAGGTGAGTAGGGTGAAGAAAAGACAGAAGGCAAAAGGAAGAATGAAGAGTGAAGAAGCGACTGGGAGATGAAGAGAAGAGGAGAAGTAGAGCCGAATTGAATTCGGCTGAATAGTTTCAGGTTTCAGGTTTTCAGCACCAGTGACCAGTAACCAGTAACCAGTAACCAGTAATAAAGAGAAGGAGCTGTGCAAGATAAGAGATTAGTTATGTGTTAAGAGCCAGGTTATTAAATAAATTTTTTTCTTTCAAGAATATGAATAATTGATGCCACAATATCTTCACTGGTCATTTTGTTACAGTTGTAGATCAAATCAAAAATGGAATAATCTGAAGTTTTCCCCCAATAATAATCAAGAAATATTTTTCGTTTTCTGTCATAATCAAGAGTGAATTTTATTGCTTCATTAATATCCATATCGCGTATCTTTCCAACATTCTTTGCTCTCCATTTAATGTCTGCTATTAATTTAATATGCAAACTGTTTTTGATATTATTTGCAATAGCAGCACCTCCTCTTCCGACAATTATAACATTTCCTGTTTCAGCAATTCTTTTTATGACCTTGCCTATTGTATTCCTGATTTTTTTGTCGCTTCTGTAATATTTCCTGGTTTGCGCTGCAATAATTTCCTCAACAATACCTCTTTTCTTATAGTCAAACACATACTGTATCTCATCAGGGTGTAAGCCAAGGTGATCTGCTGATTCGGCGAGTATCTCTTTACTTACCCAACACCATTTGTCACTTTTTCTTTTATTATTTATTGCATCGGTAAGATCACATGCAATTTTTTTTGACGGACATCCGAACTCACGAGAGATTGTAATTACCGGTCCCGGACTAAGACGGGTTTTATTTTGCTCCCTTTTTTGCAAACAGTCACGTGCATACTTTGCCAAATCAATTTTTGTAGCCATGGGGAGTGAATTTTAATTATTTAATGCCTTTAAATTTACAAAAAAATACTTACTCAACAATATAGAACACATTTAATAATACTGGAACCATAATTTAATGGAAAGCAAATTTGAAGCCATTGATTATTATCTTATTTTTGATTTTTAATAATACAAAAAAACAAAATGACTGAACCAATCCGAACACTTAAAGATTCTCCATTAATTAGATGGTCAGCACTGATTTTGATCAGTATTGTTATGTTTTCCAGCTATTATTTTTATGATGTTTATTCATCTATTAAAACGATTCTGCAGACAGAGGTTGGCCTTTCGAATGTGGAGTATGGGACTATGTATGGCGCATATTCTTTTACTAACTCAATATTATTAATGGCTTTTTTCGGAGGTGTTATTCTTGACCGGTGGGGGATAAGAAAGACGGGTTCGCTTTTTCTTGGGTTTATGATTATTGGAACAGTAGGAGTTGCATACGGGGCAAGTGATATTTTTAAACCCGGGTCTTTCGCGTATAACTTTTTTGGTGCTTTTATGGATAAATATTCACCGGAATTGAAGATGATGATATTTGGGAGAATATTGTTTGGTCTTGGAGCAGAGACTTTCTATGTAGCTATTAATAAGGTAATTGCTAAATGGTTTAAAGGGAAAGAACTTGCACTGGCATTTGCTATAAGTTTGGCGTTTGGACGATTTGGAACAGCTGGTGCCCTGATGCTTTCTCCGAGATTGGTGAATATTGATTTTGGCTGGACTGCTGCCGGTTGGTTTGGTATAATCCTGATGCTTATTGCGCTGATGGGTTTTGTTTTCTTTGTTGTGTTTGACATAAGATACGATCGGCAGATTAAGGAGTCTTCCTCTGAAGCTCAGGAAAAAGGATTGAATTTTAAAGAGTTAATTAAATTGTTTACCAATAAATCTTTTATTTATATTACACTTCTCTGTCTTACATTTTACTCGGCGGTTTTTCCGTTCATGCCTTATGCTGCCGATCTGCTTTATAATAAATTTGGTATGCCAGAGGAAATCAGTGCTATGGTAGTAACAATTTTGCCATTTGGAACAGTGATATTTACACCAATATTTGGTTGGTGGTGCGACTTTAAAGGTAAGAGTGCATCACTAATGATATTGGGTTCAATATTACTCATTATTGTTTTTTTATCACTTTCCCTGACAAATATCCTTCCTTATATTCCAATGTTCTTATTAGGGGTAGCTTTTTCACTTGTTCCGGCAGCAATGTGGCCGGCAGTGGCAAAAATTGTAAATGAATCCAGACTGGGAACCGCATATGGAACAATGTTCACTATCCAGAATTTTGGAATGATGCTAATCCCTGTTCTTATGGGTGTAATCCTTGATAAAACCAACCATGGAATTTCAGCTGAAGCAGTACAAGCAGGGGAGGCAGTTTATGATTACAAATTTACTATACTGTTCCTTGTTATTTTAGGATTGATTGGATTGGTATTTGCAATCCTGCTGAAAAGAGAGGATAAAGTTTCAGGACATGGGATCGAACTGCCGAACAAACTTAGAGCTTAACGATCTGATTTCGTTTTGGGCCCACTGAAACATAACTAACCGGCACATTAAGTTCCTTTTCCAGATAAGAGATATAATTTGTCAGTTCTGTGGGAAATTCACCGGGGGTAGTTATATTTGAAATATCTTTTCCCCAACCTGGTAATTCAGTATAAATCGGTTCAATATCATTATCTGTTTCAAAGGGGAAATCATAAACAATATTTCCATTTATCTTGTAAGCTGTTGACACTTTTATTGTCTCAAAATCGGACAAAACATCGGCTTTGGTCATAATAAGTTGTGTAACCCCGTTGAGCATTATAGAATACTTAAGGGCAACCAGGTCAATCCAGCCACATCTTCTTGGACGGCCTGTTGTAGAACCGAATTCAGCACCTTTTTTTCTCAATTTCTTTCCTGTATTATCAGTCAGTTCGGTTGGAAACGGACCACTACCAACCCGTGTACAATATGCTTTGAATATCCCGAATACTTCACCTATAGTTTGTGGTGAAACACCCAACCCTGTGCATGCTCCGGCACAAATAGTATTTGATGATGTTACGAAAGGATATGAACCGAATTCAATATCAAGCATTGTTCCCTGGGCTCCTTCAGCAAGAATAGATTTACCATTTTTGATTAACTTGTTAATAAGATGTTCAGTATCAACTATCTTAAATTTTTTAAGAAGTTCTATACATTCAAACCATTTATTTTCAATCTCATCAAGTTCGTATTCATATAAATACAATTTCAGGAGTCCTTCATGTTTCTTTCGCAGGGTTAAATATTTTTCCTTGAAACCCTTAAAAATATCTCCAACCCTCAATCCGTTACGTCCGGTTTTATCCATATATGTAGGGCCGATACCTTTCAGGGTTGATCCTATCTTTGATTTTCCTTTTGCTGCTTCAGATGCCGCATCAAGAATTCTGTGTGTTGGCAATATAAGATGTGCTTTTTTTGAGATTAGAAGGTTTTGTTTGATGTCAATTCCAAGTTTTTTCAGTGATTCAGCTTCTTCCTGAAAAATAACCGGATCGAGTACTACACCGTTACCAATAATATTTACCTTCTCCTTATGAAATATGCCTGAAGGGATATTGTGAAGTATATGTTTGATTTTGCCTATTTCAAGAGTATGACCTGCATTGGGGCCGCCTTGGAAACGTGCAATGGTATCATATTCCGGAGACAGTACATCAACGATTTTTCCCTTACCTTCATCTCCCCACTGGAGACCTAATAATACATCAAGTTTCACGAATGTTTAATTAATTAAGATTGGACGGTTAGAAAAAAAATACAATTATTCGTCACAAAAAAGCCACACAATGTACAATTATTTTCCCTTATTCTTACTTGCACCATAAATATATAAAGAGTGATGCTGGGGCTCAAAATTGTATAAGTCGCATGCAGTTTTAATTATCTCATGTATGCGCGGATCACAAAATTCAAATATTTCGCCTGTTTTAGTATCAATAAGATGGTCATGCTGTCCGATATGAAAAGCTCTTTCGTACTGGGCAATGTTTTTACCAAACTGATGTTTTATTACAAGATCACATTTCAGAAGTATCTCTATTGTATTATATATCGTTGCGCGACTAACCTTATAATTTTTTTCTTTCATATAAGCATATAGAGACTCAACGTCGAAATGTTCATTTACTGAATAAATTTCATTAAGGATAGCATATCTTTCAGGTGTTTTCCGGTGCTCATTTTCTTCAAGGTATTTTGTGAAAATTTGTTTTACATCGTTTCTGATTTTATCACTCATAATAAACAAGGATTTTGAAAACAACTAAAAGTATAAATTATTTAATTAAGTTACAATTTATTTAGACTAAATAAAAGAAGTGTCTAAAGTTAAAATTGCATAGAGGGGCTAAAGTGTACTGGTCACCCGAATGACTCCGGTCGGACGGGCCGACTGATTATTTATTCTTCAATAGTTTCCATTCTGTGAACTGATTCTATGCCTTTTATTTTTGAGATGTTCAGTAAAAGGGTGTTCAGATCTTTAGTATTGTGCACATAGAGGTTAACTATACCCTTAAAAATACCGTCATTTACATTAATATTTAGTGATTGGATATTAGAGCTAAGGTCTTTTGAAATAATTCCGGTTATTTCATTTATCATTCCTATTCTGTCAATTCCAACTATACTTATTTTTACAAGGAAAGAAAGGAGCTTGTGTGTTGTCCATTTTGCTGAAACAACCCGGTTCCCTTTACTTGATAAAAGTTTTATTGCATTTGGACAGTCAGCTTTATGAATCACCATTTCTTTTTTATATGGTTTATATCCAATAACATCATCACCGGGAATTGGATTACAGCATTCAGCTATTATATAAGGTTGGCTGGCTTTATTAATATTTTCGCGAAGAATGTATGGAGACTTAAGATCAAGTCTCTTTGTCCCTGATTTCTTTTGTTTCTTGTTTTTCTTCTTTTCTTTAGAAGATTTCCCAAATTGCAATTGCCAATATTTTACCAGTTTGTTTCTTGATTTTGGTTTAAGAATGGTTTCGATATTTTTAAGATCTATTAATCCCATTCCAATTTTGCTATAAAGTTCATCTTTATATAAAACTTCAAAAGCCGGCAGTAGTTTTTTAAAGATTGTTGAATTTGGGCGAAGTTTGATATCCTGCAATTTCTTATCCAGAATATTTTTTCCTTTTGTGATTCTGTCTTTTGTTTCAGCTTTCAGGTAATTTTTAATACTTGATTTTGCTTTTGCTGTTTTAACATAGTCCAGCCAATTCCTTTCAGGATGTTTTTTATCAGAGGTTAATATCTCGACCTGGTCGCCACTTTGCAATGTATGACTAATGGGGACAAGTTTATAATTAATTTTAGCACCGATAGCGTGGTTCCCTATTTCGGAGTGTATCTCGTAAGCAAAGTCAAGAGCAGAAGTACCAGAAGGTAGTGTTTTAATATGGCCTTTAGGAGTAAATACCATTATTTCAGACGAGAAAAGATTCATTTTAAAATCATCGAGAAATTCAAGGGCATCTGAATTAGGATCTTCAAGCATTTCCCTTATCTTTTTGAGCCATTTATCCAATTCACCTTCATGGGAACTATCGCCTTTATATTTCCAATGAGCTGCAAATCCTCTTTCGGCAATTTCATCCATTCTTTTCGACCGGATTTGAATTTCAGCCCATTTGCCGTGTGGTCCCATAACAGTTAGGTGCAATGCTTCGTATCCGTTAGCTTTTGGCGTACTTAACCAATCACGGATACGATCTGGTTTAGGCATATAAGTATCAGTAATAATTGAATAGATATTCCAGCATTGAGTTTTCTCAGGTATGTCATCAGAAGGTTCGAAAATTATCCTTATAGCCAACAGATCATATACCTCTTCGAAAGGAACATTTTTTGTATTCATTTTGTTCCATATAGAGGCAATGGATTTTGGTCTGCCGTTTATATCAAATTTTATTTTTTCTTTTTCCAGTTTATCAATTATTGGAAGTGCAAATCGGTTTATTTCAGTAATACGCTTTTGTTCATTAGATTTAATCTTTAATGTAATTTCATCATACAGTTTGGGGTGTCTGTACTTCAGACTCAGGTCTTCCATCTCTGTTTTAATTGCATAAAGCCCAAGCCGGTGTGCAAGAGGCGCATATAAATAAGTAGTTTCGCCAGCGATCTTAATTTGTTTATTTGGTGGCAAGGAATCGAGCGTTCTCATATTATGCAGTCTGTCACCCAGTTTGATAAGGATTACTCTGACATCATCCGAAAGGGTAAGTAACATTTTCCTGAAGTTCTCAGCCTGCATTGATGATTTGTTATCAAAAATTCCTGATATCTTAGTGAGACCATCAACTACAGATGCAATTTTATCGTTGAAGTTGTACCTAATATCTTCGAGAGTAAAATCCGTATCCTCAACCACATCATGAAGCAATGCACTGGCTATTGATTTTGTGCCAAGTCCGATTTCAGTAGTAACAATTTTAGCAACGGCAATAGGATGAAGTATATAAGGTTCTCCCGATTTTCTACGCATACTCTGATGAGCTTCCCTGGCAATCTTAAATGCTTTAATTACCATCTCCCTGTCACTTTTTCTTCTGCACTTTTTACAGTTAGCCAAAAGATCCTTGAATCTCTCCTCAATAAGCTCATTTTCTGCTTTTGTAAAAATAGATTTCTTAGTCATATTGTATCCTTATACAGATAACAAAATTAACGATTTTTACATTGTTTTTACCAGTTTATTTGAAAAATAGGTGGGTGAGTAAGGTGAGTAGTTGAGTAAGTTGAGTGGCAGGGAGTTGAAGGGTTGAAGGGTTGAAGGATTGTGATGAAGTTAAGAAATGAGGCGATGAGGTAATGAGGTAATGAAGAAAAGAGGTGATTAAGGGAATATAATATTTATAACCCCGTTTCTTAAAATTGTTTCTCCGGTTCCTGTTGTAACTCTCAGGAAATAGATATAAGTTCCTTCCTCTACTTTTGCTCCTCCCATGTAAGACCCGTCCCAACTTTCATATTGGTCTTTGCTTTCAAAAATAATGTTTCCCCAGCGATTTTTTATTATTAAATGATATGTTGCCGGAGTGAAAGATAATTTTGGGAACCAGGCATCATTTTTTCCGTCACCATTCGGAGTAAAAGCATTAGGTATAAAGATCTTTGATTGTAATACTACACAGTTAATCGCGGTTGTGCTGTTGCCCCTGATGCCATATGGATTGCTTTCTCCCTCTACAGCATTGATGTAATAACAAAACTCTGCATCATCAACAGTATAAATCAAATTATTCAGTTTAACGTTATCTGTATAAGAAGTATCATTAGCACTTACTGTGTCAATAAATTCAGAAGAGCTCCCTGCTGTTTTTCTGTAAACTTCATAATTTTTAACTCCTCCTTCCCATCCAATATTTGGAGTCCATGCCAGGTAGTTTAAAGCATCTTCATTAATTACTGTAAGTACCATTGTACTTGCAATGTTCGACATTGTAATAATCCGGTTACACGGATTAATTGCTGCCAACTTATAATAAAATGGTGATAACATATCTTCCGGTATGTCTGTGTAAGTTAGTTTTCCTGAACGGTGATCTGCAAAGTCAGCGATAGTATCATATATCCCATTTGGATTATCAGTTCTCAAAAGTTTATAATGATAGATTTCAGATGCAGGATCGATAGTAAATGACAGAGATATTTCATCGTTTTCACTGTTTATAGTGGCATAGTCTGCATTAATAAAACCGGGGATCCGTGGCATTTCTGTGTACTTACATACTTTATTGGAAGTGGAGGTCAAACCGTTTTTATGATTGGCCTGAATAAAGTAACAGTAGTTAGCATATGCTTCAATTGTAGTATCTGTAAAAGAATTTAATTCAGGAAGAAGGGAATCGATAATGGAAAAAGAACCCCCATCTGTGTTTCGGAAAATATTATAATATTCTAGGCTGTCTGCCCAGCCAATGTAAGGTGTCCATGATAAATTTAGTTTTGCAAGGCAGGAATCGAATTGAAGAGTGAGAAAAATTGTAGTATGTTTTTCGGTTAGTGGACTTTCTTTATCTGGTGGGGCAAGGGCTGAAACCACATAGGATTCGGGAAAATAGTTGGCATTAGAAAAAGTATTTTCAATATCTGTAGTAGCGTCAGATACAGTATCAATAGGGATCCATACATTATTCTGATTTACAAAAATTATATAAGCTGTAACTTCGGGTGAAGGACTGGGTGACCAGAATATCCATGAATTTCCGGAAGTGGTATCTACTGTCACTTTAATAAGATCAGGGCTTTCCGGGCGATCACCAATCTGTGCAACAGCCCATAATGTTGCCAGGTGAAAAAAGACAATGTATATGAGGAATCTTTTCTTCAAAGTTATCTCTTCTGTATCTATTATTTAAAATATTCTAACAAAAATAGGAAAAATTCCTATTCATGCCCTTCTTGTTTTTAGGGTTATATATTATATTTGTCAACTTATGCAAAGAAACAGGTTTATAATAAAGTTTTTTAGATGGCGGTCAAAGCATATTAGCGACCGGCAATTTATTTTGATTTTAAGTGTGATCGTAGGAATTGCTTCCGGTTTTGTTGCTGTGATCATTAAAAATGCTGTACGTATTATTAAAGATATATTGATAGCAGGTTTTTCAAGTGATGGGTTTAATTACCTATATATTGTTTTCCCGGCAATTGGTATTCTTATCGTAGTTATCTTTGTTAAATTTATACTTAAAAGGCGTGTAGGACATGGGATACCTATTGTTTTACATGCAATTTCCAAGGAGAACGGAATTCTTCGTTCACATAACATGTTTTCGTCTATTATTACCAGTGCACTAACTGTTGGTTTTGGAGGATCAGTAGGTCTTGAAGGACCAACAGTTGCAACAGGTGCCGCTATTGGTTCCAATCTTGGTAAATGGTTAAGACTTAATTACAGCCAGGTGGTTTTAATGTTAGGCTGTGCTTCGGCAGGAGCAATGTCGGCTATATTTAAAGCTCCCATTGCTGGCATAGTTTTTACACTTGAAGTTATAATGCTTAATCTTTCCATGTCATCAATTGTTCCCTTGTTAATATCTTCAGTAACTGCCGCCTTAACCTCCTATCTTTTCCTTGGACAGGATACTCTTTACGCTTTTACACTCACAGAAAATTTCAAATTGGTTGATACGCCATTTTACATTTTGCTCGGACTGTTCGCAGGATTGGTTTCTGTGTATTTTACAAGGGTTTATATGTTTGTAACTGCAACGTTTGAGAAAATAAAAATGTGGTACAACAAACTTATTATTGGTGGTTTTATTCTTGGATTACTGATTTTTCTTGTTCCTTCATTATACGGTGAGGGTTATGAAAGTATTAATGATGCCCTGAACGGGGATTATGGATATCTTTTTAATAATTCTATATATTCTGGATTAAAAGACAATATTCCGGCATTTTTCGTTGTTTTACTTGTTATAATTATTTTTAAAGCTGTAGCTACTTCAGTTACTTTTAGTAGTGGAGGTGTAGGAGGAATGTTTGCTCCAACACTTTTTCTAGGTGCGAGTTCAGGACTTTTTTTTGTTAAAGTATTGAATCAGTTTGGTCTGGGGCTTCACGAGGCTAATTTTGTTCTTGTGGGGATGGCAGGCTTAATAGCCGGTGTTATTCATGCTCCGTTAACTGCTATTTTCCTGATTGCCGAGATTACTAATGGTTATGAATTATTTTTGCCTTTAATGATAACTGCTACAATTTCATATGCGACTATTAAATTTTTTGAGTCAAATTCGGTTTACACTATACAGCTTGCAAAACGGGGAGAATTGATTACTCATGATAAGGATAAGGGTGCTTTGTCGCTGATGAGTGTAAAGAATCTCATTGAAGATAATTTTAATACTGTCGGACCAAATGCAACATTAGGTGATCTGGTTGAGGTAATATCAAAATCACAAAGGAATATTTTTCCGGTAATAGATAATAATAATCATTTACTTGGTATTGTATGGGTTAATGATATCAGACATATTGTTTTTAAGACAGAACTTTATGATAATACTTATGTTCGTGACCTTATGTTTATGCCAACACCATCTGTATCACCTGATGAATCGATGGAAGATATTGCCCGTAAATTTCAAACTTCTCCTCATTATAACCTGCCTGTAATAAATAAAGATGGAAAATATATTGGTTTTGTTTCAAGAGCCAATGTATTTTCCGGATACCGGACAATGATACGCCAATTTATGCAGGAATGAAAAAAGCAAGAATCATAAGGAGGTTTCTTACCAGGAGGTTCAACCATTTAAGCCCCAATCAGCTTAACTATGTCCTGAGTTTTATTGTCGGGGCTCTTAGCGGACTTGCTGCTGTATTGCTTAAAAACGCCATTCATTATACACATCTTCTTTTAACAAAAGGATTTGATGTGGAGTCGGAAAGTTTTTGGTATCTGTTGTATCCTTTAATTGGAATTTTTCTGACTGTTTTGTTTGTAAGATATTTTGTCAAAGATGATATTAGTCATGGTGTTGCCAGAATTTTATATGCTATCTCGAAAAAGAACAGTATTATCAAGAGTCATAATAATTATTCCTCTATTCTTGCCAGTACTCTTACAATTGGATTTGGGGGATCGGTTGGAGCGGAAGCCCCAATCGTTTTAACCGGTGCTTCTATTGGTTCATCCATAGGCAGGTTTTTAAGATTAAATTATAAATCAGTCACATTATTAGTTGGATGTGGGGCTGCCGGAGCAATTGCGGGGATATTTAAGGCACCTATTGCCGGACTGGTTTTTACTCTTGAAGTTTTAATGCTTGATCTTACCATTGCTTCTATTGTACCGTTGTTAATTTCATCTGTAACAGGTGCTACCATAGCTTATTTCTTAATGGGAAGAGGAGTTTTGTTCTCGTATACAATACTGAACCCCTTCGAATTATCAAATATCCCGTTTTTTATTCTTTTAGGAGTGTTTGCAGGTTTTGTTTCTTTATATTTTACAAGAGCAAGCATGAAAATAGAATCGTGGTTCGGGCATATTAACAGTCCTTATCATAGGTTATTAATTGGAGGAACCATTCTTGGACTATTGATATTCTTTTTTCCTCCTTTATTTGGTGAAGGTTATGACACTATTTCGTCACTTTTAAATGGTAATGCTTCTGAGGTAGTTGAAAACAGCCTCTTTTATTTTATTCATGATAATTATTGGATGATACTGGGATATCTGGCTTTAGTTATAATCTTAAAGGTGGTTGCTATGTCAGCAACAACCGGAGGGGGAGGAGTTGGAGGTATTTTTGCACCTGCTTTATTTATGGGAGGGATAACAGGCTTTTTTACTGCCCGTCTTATTAATGGGTTAAACTGGGTCAATGTTTCAGAGAGTAATTTTGCGCTTGTGGGTATGGCTGGTCTGATGGCGGGAGTTATGCATGCTCCTTTAACAGCAATATTTCTGATAGCAGAAATTACAGGAGGCTATGGATTGTTAATCCCTCTTATTATTACTTCTACATTTTCATATATAACAATTATTTATTTTGAGCCTCATTCAATATATACTAAACGACTTGCCAGAAGGGGTGAACTGATAACCCATAACAAAGATCGTACAGTACTAAGATTAATGAAGTGGAAAAACGAGATTGAAAAAGATCTGATAAAGACTCATCCTGATGAAACATTGGGTGAATTGGTTAAGAAGATAGCAAGTTCAAAAAGGAATATATTCCCGGTGGTTGATAATGAGGGTTTCTTACAGGGTGTGGTATTACTCGATAATGTCAGGGATATTATGTTTAATTCAGGGATGTATGATTCTACTTATGTCAGGGATCTTATGATTTTGCCACCGGCTCAAATTTCAATAAGTGATACAATGGAAATTGTAATGAAAAAGTTTGAAGAAACAGGTGCATGGAACCTGCCTGTTACAGAGGATGGGAAATATATCGGATTTATTTCAAAATCAAAAATATTTACTGCATATAGAGAACTTCTAATCCAGGTATCGGAGGATTAAAAAAAACACCGGGAAAAATCCCGGTGTTAAATATTTTACACTCCCTATAAAATTACTTGAGATACTTAAGATTTAAACCGTAGAGGGTAATAAATAATGCTGTAATGACAAGTCCGAAAATAGAAAATTTTCCGGAAGCCATAATCATGGGTATAAACAGTGCTATTACATTAGCACCGGAATAAAGGTAAAATCCCATTTTCTTTAGCTTCCACATCATAATTGCACCATAAAGTGAGGCTAGAGCAAGAACAAGCACAACCACGAAATAACCGGATCCAAATCCGACAATATCACTCATTCCGGGTATGCTACCGAGTACACCGGATGCTGCTCCTGCAAATATGAGTCCGATAAGAAAAAAGAATGCGGTTAATCCACTTCCAATGAAAGTTAAGATACACAGGACAGTCAGAAATGTTGGTCTGCCTTCCTCTTGTGGTTTTTGTTCAGGGGCATCCACTGTTGGGGCTTCAGCCATGTTTTCATTTTTTTCTTCCATAATTTTTTTTTTTGTGATGAAGAGTTATTCAAAGCCAAGATAGCATAGAATTTCGAAATAAAAAAAATATTTATAAATTATTGTTTGTTAGGAAATAGAATAATAGAATCGAAAGTGTATCTATTAGATTGATATTATTGAATTTGCATAGCTATGACCCTAAATTTGAGTAAATGCACATATTGTATTATGAATGACTGTTAAACAGTTTTTTATTTTCTGAGTAAAAAGTTAATTTTGAGGAAAATTTTAATTCCTAGCAATTTGATTTATTATGAAAAGAGATAAACAGATATTCGATCTCCTGTTAAAAGAGAGACAGAGACAAATAAATGGCATTGAGCTTATTGCATCAGAAAATTTCGTAAGCCCACAAGTGTTGGAAGCAATGGGTTCGGTGATGACCAATAAGTATGCTGAAGGATATCCGGGAAAACGCTATTATGGTGGTTGCGAAGTTGTTGATCAATCGGAGCAGTTAGCAATCGACCGACTTAAGGAATTATTTAATGCTGAGTATGCAAACGTACAACCGCATTCCGGAGCACAGGCAAATGCTGCAGTTTATTTAGCTGTACTTAAACCAGGAGATACTATTCTTGGACTTGATCTTTCTCACGGCGGACATCTTACTCATGGGTCACCGGTAAATTTATCAGGATTGCTGTATCGTTCTGTTGCTTATGGTGTTAAAGAGGAGACTGGTAGGGTTGACTATGATAAATTGGAAGAGATTGCCTTACAAGAAAAACCAAAGCTTATAATTGGTGGTGCCTCAGCTTATTCGCGTGAGTGGGATTATCAGCGAATGCGGGATATAGCAGATAAGATTGGGGCTATGCTAATGATTGATATGGCTCATCCGGCAGGACTGATTGCAGCAGGCCTTTTAAAGAATCCGCTTGAGTTTGCTCATATAGTTACATCTACTACACATAAAACACTTCGGGGACCCAGGGGTGGTGTTATACTCCTGGGAAAAGATTTTGATAATCCAATGGGTAAGACAACTAAGAAGGGAGTTATAAGAAAGATGTCGGGCATTCTTAACTCTGGCGTTTTTCCAGGCACACAGGGTGGTCCGCTTGAACATGTTATTGCTGCAAAAGCAGTCTCTTTTGCTGAGGCACTTACTCCTGAGTTTAAGGAATACCAGAAACAGGTTTTGGAAAATGCAAAGATGATGGCACAGGCTTTTGTTGACAAAGGATATAAGGTTATTTCAGGTGGCACAGATAATCATTCAATGCTTATCGATCTGAGAACGAAAGTTCCGGAAATTACAGGTAAAGAGGTAGAAAACACTCTAGTAAAAGCAGATATTACAGTTAATAAGAATATGGTGCCCTTTGATTCGCGAACACCTTTTAAAACATCAGGACTTAGAGTAGGAACACCTGCCATTACCACACGAGGACTTAAAGAAGACCAAATGTTTTCTATTGTTGACATGATTGATGAAGTGGTAATGAATATTGATAATGAAGATATTATAACAGTTGTTAGAGGGAAAGTGAATGACATGATGAGAACTTATCCCCTGTTTGCAGGCTGGGAAGAATAATGGGACAGTTGTATGAATGATGTTTTTATGCTATTATGAAAAAAAAAGTGTATAAGTTTGTATCTTAATCCTAATATTTGTGTATCTTTTGATAGAAAATCAAGGTTCAATTAGTTGATATGAGTGAAAAAAAGCTGGTATTTGTAATTGATGATGATCCTTTTATACTAAATCTAGTTCAAAAAAGATTAGATGGGGATGAAATGAATGTTGTTGCATTCAGTTATGGAGAAGAATGCCTCGAGCAAATGTCCCGGAATCCTGAGCTGGTCATTTTGGATTATATTTTTTATAAGAAGGATGAAGAAGTAATGGGAGGAATGGAAATATTTACCAGGATCAAGGAATATAATGAGGATATTCCCGTAATCATGTTATCGGGCCAGGATAAGGGAGATGTGGTTCTTGAACTTGCCAGGAAGGGAATTGAAGACTATGTTATAAAAGATGAATCACTGATCGACAACCTTATGATAGCTATAGAAGATATTTTTCCGAAAATTGATTAGTATGATTTCATTTAGAACATACAAACACTTAATCAAATAATTCAATATCCTTAATAGAATAAATAACTCGGTTTTTATATTGCTGACTGATGACTGAAGATTGCCGACTTTAAAATGCACAATATAATAAGATTAGCTATTTTAAATATTCCAAACTTAAAACACTAAATAGTTGTTATCGTGGAGTGGTATATATATTTTGCTGTAATTTTTGTTGGTTTTATTGCCGGATTCATAAATACTTTAGCAGGAAGTGGTTCTCTTTTGACACTGCCATTACTAATGTTCCTTGGTTTGCCTGCCAATGTTGCCAATGGTACTAACCGGATTGCAATATTGCTGCAAAATATTGTGGGTGTGAGTTCTTTCAAAAAACAGAAGGTCTTTGAGTTTAAGGAGGGTTACCGGCTTGCCATTCCAGCAGTTCTGGGTTCTGTTATTGGTGCGCAAATAGCTGTAGGGTTTAATGAAGAATTAATGAGAAAGACTATAGGAGGACTATTATTGTTCATGTTCTTTATTATACTTTATAAGCCTGACAAGTGGATTAAGGGACAGGTTGGTAAAATCATTGGTAAGCCTACCATACTACAAATGGTGATCTTCTTTTTCATTGGTATTTACGGGGGTTTTATCCAGGCAGGTGTAGGATTTTTTCTCCTTGCAGGCCTTGTTCTTGGTGTAGGTGCTGACTTGATAAAAGCTAATGCCTTAAAAATGTTTATAATTCTGACATATACAATATTTGCTCTTGCGATTTTTATGATACATCACCAGGTTGATTATAAGATGGGTCTTGTTCTTGCGGTAGGAAATATGGCAGGAGCTTTTATTGCTGCTAAATTTGCTGTAAACTGGGGGGTGAAATTTGTCAGATATATTTTATTGATAGTAATAATATTTGCATCTGCAAAATTCCTGGGCCTTTTTGAATATATTTCGGGACTGGTTATCCCCCTACGTTAAAACTACGGCGGACGAAGCTGGTTACTGGTGCTGGGGACTCAACTACTTAACTATTACTGAAGGAGGAAGTGGTAAGTTATTGTACCTTTCTGAAATGCTGCAGCACTGGGTTTCCTTTCAAATTTTGCTGCAAGCGCTGCTTTTTGTGCAGCTTTGAGAAGATTACTATCGAGTGTGGTTGAACCCTTTACACCAGCAGTTGCTTTAGTAACATTGCCATTTTGGTTTACTGTTACCTCCACAACTACAATTCCTTCAGCCTGGAAGTTATACTCCGGTTTTGGCAACGATTGGGGAGTACGACCAGATAGACTATAGGATATTCCTTTATCGCCCAGGCCACTTATTCCTGAAGAATGATTATCTGAATTTACTGATCCTGTTTCGCTTCCCTGGTTTCCCTGTCCTGTTGTTTCACCCTCGCCGGTGGCAGCATTATCAGCATTATTACGACCATTTGAAAGAGCATTCCTGGTACGGTCAGTGATTTCCTGAATTCGTTTTTGTTCTTCAATAATCCTTTGTCTTTCCAACTCCTCTTGCCGTTGCCTCTCAAGTTCCTCAAGTCTTTCACGCTCAATTTTTTCTAACCGTTGTCTTTCAAGTTCTTCAACTCTTTTTCGTTCTTCCTCAAGTGCTTTTTCCTTTATCAGGTTTTCAGAAGTTTTTTTATCAGATTCAACAGCAGGGGCTTCTTCATTATCCTGCGTCAGAATTTCTTCTTCAGATTCCCCTGATTGAATTGTTGTTTCAGAAGGTATTGGTTCCGCTTGTTCAGCGGTCAGAGTTTGTAGTGTAGCAGAAGGTTCAATTAATCCCTCACCTTCAGGACCTGTACCAAAATTCAATAGAATCCCTTCTTCTTCAGGTAAAGGCAGGGGAGTAATTAAGCCTGAAAAAAATAAAAGAATAGCTAACCCAACATGAAAAATCAGGGTACCTGTAATTCCCCTCTTATGTTTAATAATAAAACCTGACATATTATTCAGGGGTTGTTGCTAAAATTACTTTGTAATCATTATTTTTTGTAATATTCAATACCTTTACAAGGTATTCTACATCAACAGATTTATCAATATGTATTGAAACATAAACTTCCGGGTTATTCCCAATTCTTTCCTGCAAAACCCGTTCCAAATCGTTAAAATCAACCGGCTGGTCTTCAACGAAATATTGAAGATCGCGAGTAATTGACACAGTAGTAAGCGGTTTGGCAGAAGTTTGGTGACTGCTTTTTGGGAGCAGGAGTTTCAGTGCGGTAGGATGTATTAGAGTTGAAGTGATCATGAAGAAAATAAGCAACAGAAATACTATGTCGGTCATTCCTGACATACTAAAAGAGGGGCTTACTTTATTTCTGGAGGTAAGTGCCATATTTATTGAAGCTTTTAATTAATATTAGCTAACGGGCTCATTTAGTAAATCCATAAATTCTGAAGTTCTTGCTTCCAGATGATTAACTATTTTTTCAACTTTTGCAACAAGAATATTATATTCAAAATATGCAATTATTCCCACAATTAAACCGGCAACTGTTGTAACCATAGCAGTATATATACCATTAGAAAGAAGAGCTACATTGATATTGTTTCCTGCATTCGACATATCGTAGAAAGCAATTATCATCCCCATAACAGTACCCAAAAATCCTATCATAGGAGCACCACCTGCAACAGTTGCAAGGGTTGGCAGACCTTTTTCGAGTTTATAGATTTCAAGTTTTCCAACATTTTCAATAGCAGCATTTATGTCGTTAAGTGGCCGCCCAATTCTTTGTATTCCCTTTTCAATCATTCTTGAGGTTGGAGAATCAATTGACTGGCATAATGCTTGAGCTGACTCGATCTTACCGTCATGAATAAAATCTTTTATCCTGTCCATAAAATTAATATCTTCTTTTGATAATTTCCGAATTACAAAATACCGTTCAAAGAAAATATAAACTGCAATAAATGATAAAAGGATAATTGGTATCATAACCCAACCTCCTTTAAATGCCAGATTCCAGAATGATAAAGATAATTGTTCAGCTTCACCGGCTTGGTTTGCAATTGTGTCCTGAAGAGTAATCTGTAATAATTGAATAAAAAGTAAATTGTTCATTGTTATAGAATTTATTTAAGGCGAAATTATAAAAAAAACGAGATATAAATCAAAAAAGTATATCTCAATCTTGAAAAAGTCGTCAGCTGGCAGTCGACTGTCGACTGATTATTCATTAAAGTGCGAACATCAGGTAATATGTGCCGGCACCTGCCAAATAACCAATTAAAGCCAATAATGATATTTTTTTCAGGTACCAGATAAAATCTATTTTTTCCATTCCCATTGCAGCAACACCGGCAGCTGACCCAATAATAAGAATGCTTCCACCTGTACCGGCACAGTAAGCCAGAAACTCCCAGAAATGTCCATCCTGGACAAAATACCTTGCATATTCCTGTGCTGCAGGATCTGCCATGACATTAATATAGCCATATGTGTGAACAGGATACATTCCCATTGCACTTGCAACTAATGGAACATTATCAACTATAGATGACAGTATCCCAATTACCAGATCGATTAAATATACGTTATGCAATTTTTCATCAAGGAATTCTGCTAAAACAGATAAATGTCCTGCTGATTGAAGACCTGCCACTGCTAATAAAATACCCAGAAAGAAGAGAATTGTTGGAGTATCAACTTTTCTAAGAATTCTTACTACGGATAGCTCATTCCTTTTTTCGACAACTGCCTTCCTGTGTATTATTTCTGTGATAATCCAAAGATTTGCTAATCCAAACAATATACCAAGATATGGAGGAAGATGGGTAATAGTTTTGAAAACAGGCACAAAAAGAAGAGAGCCGACCCCGAAAAAGAACACAAAATTTCTTTCAAATTGTGTAGTTTCCAAATGGCTGCCTTTTTCCTTAACTACTACAGGGCGTGTAACATTACCCTTATGGAGAAACGAGATTATGATAAGAGGTATTGTTGCTGTTACCAGGCTTGGAATGATTACATTGGTTATTACAGTAACAGCTGTAATTTGTCCACCGACCCATAACATAATAGTTGTAACATCGCCAATTGGAGACCATGCCCCACCGGCATTAGCAGCCAGAACAATCATACTTGCAAAAATCCATCTATCCTGTTTATTACTTACCAGTTTCCTAAGCAGAGCTACCATCACAATGGTGGTAGTAAGATTATCAAGTGCAGCAGACATAAAGAAGGTCAGGAAACTTAGAATCCAAAGGAGTTTTACTTTATTAGTGGTTTTGATCTTATCGGTGATTATTTTAAATCCTTCGTGAGTATCAATAATTTCAACTATAGTCATGGCACCAAGAAGAAAGAAAATTATTTCAGATATTTCACCAAGATGATGAACCAGTTCATGTTTCCCAATAAAGTGGAAGTATTGATGAACCTTGGTCATGTGACCAATATCTGTATTTCCATTTATAAATTCCAGAAATGTTTCCCGTGCCGGAAGAATATCTGCAGCGCCGATAACATAAATAACCCAAATTAGTACTGCAGTTAATAATGCGGAAGCAGATTTGTTTATTTTAATTGGATGTTCAAGGGCTATTGCGGTATAACCCAGAACGAATATCACAATCATTGCAATGTACATAATTCAGGAAAGTTTAATTGTAAAAATCAAATATAACAAATATATAATTGAGTAAAAAAACGCCACGAAGATACTAAAAAAATCTATGCTTAAGCTTGATTCCTATTTTTCATCTTCACTCTTTCTTATGAATATTTTGTTCCAGTATCTTAGCATTAGTTGATCGAATTGATCAAATTCCTCCCTGTAAAATAGTCCGACACCCTGTGTGTATGGTGACCATTCATACAGCAATTTATCATTTGCTCTGGTGAAAGCTTTAACTCTGAGTTTTCCACTTTTGTTAATCTTAACATCGACTGTAAAATCCCCAACAATATTGCTTGTATTTGTAGATGTTTCATTACCACCTACATCTACATTACCGTTAATACTTACCCTGTCATTAAGCAATTGAGTTGACAGGGCTACTTCAACTTCATCACTGGATATTTCATCACCGGGTCTGTATCTGAATCCTATATCAAAATCATTACTGATTTGCGAAAGCCAGTTACTTAACTGATTAGAAAGGAGTTCGCTTGTTGTTACACCTACTGCCGGTGCGTAATTGGAAGTTGTTGAATGAGAGGTAGGTGGTATGTAGTTCGTATTTGGAAGAAAACTATTAATAACAATTAGTGACAGGAATTGTTTGCTCATTTCTTCCTGTGTGTTTAGGGCATTCTGCAGATTTGTTTTAGTCTCCTGGTCAGCAGTTGGCAACTCGATTCCAAAGTCAATTGTTGGGTTTTGAATTTTCCCTGAAAAATACAGTTGGCATTCAACCAGAATTCTTCGCCTGTATTCCTCGTTCAGAAAAAGTTGGTATAATGAGGCTTTTGTTTCATAAACAGCTTCTATATCCATGTTGGCTTCCATTGGGTTACCATTCCACGTTATTGTTCCACCATTCCTGACATTGAATTTTTTATTAATTATGTTTTGTAAAGAAAAAAGATATTCACCCTGCTCTATGGTATAAGTTCCGAAAATATCCAATTCTCCCGGGTTATTAATTTGCAGATTAAGATTACCCGATCCTCTTCCCTTTATATTATCTCCAGTTTTCAGGTTAAAAAGAAGTTGCGCTTCAGCATCAGATGTAATTTCAAGATCCAGGTTTATTTTTGGCATATTATCTTTTACCTTGATGCTTTCTTTTTTTCCTTTTTCCGTTTGATTCGCATTATCTACAAAGCTTACAAAATTAAATTCGTCAAGTTCTTCCCCCGAAGAAAGTGGTAGAAAGAAACGCGTATTTTGGTCTGTCTTTAAAGATACCTGAATATTTAGGTCTTTCGGTGGACCGCTGATATTAACTATTCCCGAACCATATGCAGTACCATAAAACTGACTATTATGCTTTTCCCTGGTGTTCATAAGGAGGAAATTACTCGCATGGATTTTTAAATCTATATTGAAATTTTTGTAGTAATTATTTTTGATATCACCATTAATAATTGCCTGGTTTCCTTCAGGATCGAATATCCTAATATCTTCAAATTTGATGATATTATCTTTAACCTTTATTTGGTCAGTGAATGTGTAACGTGTATTAAAAAAATCCAAAAGAAAAGAAGTCTTTTGCAGTTTAATTATTCCATTTGCTGTTGGTTTAGATAGTGTTCCGTTCAGAATAATATCACCTGTGGCAATTCCATTTAACTCAGAAGATATTTTACTTATAAATGGTTTGAAGATATTTAGTCTGAGCTTATTCAGGAAAAGAGAGAATTCAATTTCTTTGCTTTCGGGTTCATAATCACCTTTGATAAGAAGTGTTTTGAGATTGCCCCGGTTTGAAGATGCCTCAAGATGCAACTGTTCATTTACGGTGTCCCAGGCACTGGTTATTGATGTATTGCCAAGTGGTTCATCATTTATTAGAAGATCATCTATATTTATATTTGTTTGAAATAATGGATTACTATATAAGTTTGATAAACTGGCATCACCGTTTATTATACCGTTTAATTGAATCTTTTCACCTTTTGAAATAGTATTTAATGATGAAAGATTTAAGCCTTTGAATTGCAACAACAGGGTGTCTTCATATTGTTCTGAAATGCCTCCCTGTACTTTTAACCACTGTTCCTTATTATTGATTGAGAAGTTTTTTACCATTAATGAGGTTGTATCGATAGTAATTATGCCGGGATTTATTTTCCATATGCTGTCATTTATATACAGATTGGTTGGCAGGAATGAGATGTTTATTAAAGGTGTTAACTGTTTCTTTTCATTTTTGAAACCGGCAATGACTTTTATTTGACTAAGCAAATTTCGATTTGCCTGGTTAATCCAACTTAATTTAAAACGAACAGTATCATTACTGGCATTACCTGCAATTGAAAAATTTTCCAGATCAAGTTTATTGTTCGAAACAAACTTTTCACCTGTAAGTTCGAGAGAAAATAGGGAATTAGAACATTCGGCATTCAACAATGTTTTAAAAAGCTCATTTCCTTTATATGTGAATTTTTCCGCCTCTCCTTTAATCAGGAAGTAGTTATCAAATGGATAAAATTTTCCTGTCAAAGTTGAATTGGGAGAAACAACAAATGACGGGAATAAGAATTTGCTAAGGTTTCTGGTATCTTTTAACAGGATACTATAATCAAAGTGGTTATCCAATTTTCTAATTGTATCCGCTTCATTCAGAGTAAACGAAGGTATTATCCTTTTAAACAAATATTTAAAGGAATTTCCCAGTTGTGTGAAATTATAGTTTCCGGTTATAGACGCATCGACAAAGTCGGTTTTAAGTATTACCTGATTTGTATCATTCTGGTTTAAAGCAGAAAGTGAAAAATCATATACATGAAGTTCTTCATCCGTTTTTCGATAAGTAGAGTTGATCAGGTTGATTTTTCCCTCCAGATTATCAAGGTTTTTGCCTTTAAAATTTGCGGTAAGAAGGAAGGAAAGAAATGAATTAGTATCTTTTGGTTCAATGTGTAAATTGTACAGGTTTACTTTGGGCACATTAGCGGTGAAGTCAAACTCAGGAATTTCACCTGAAAAATCCAGACTACCAAGGAAATTTAGTTCAACATTAGGATCTTTAATAAGTACCGAACCGTCATAAGCTTTTGGTGTAAACTCGCCGGAAAGGTTTATGTTTTTATAATGATATTTATTAAGGAATAGATCAGCAATATTCCCTTCAAGGGTTGCTTTATACCTGTTTTCAATACTAAAGCCATTAACTTGAATGTCCATTGTTATATTACCTACCCGGTTAGTATTTTCAAATAAATTACCAAGATTAAAATTGTTGGTTTTCATTTTTCCACTATATCTAATAAGCCTGGCTGTATCAGGTTCAATAGTCAAATCGGTAGATATTAAACCTAAGTCTGAATTGAATTCTCCGTATGTAACAAAATCATCAATAAAACCAGTAAAGTTACCAGTATAAGTTATCTTCCCGAGTTTCTCTAACTGGTTAGGTAAAAATAAAGGTTTCCCATTTACCGGTGAACTTATATTTTTAATATCCTGTATGGTAGTTTGAAGGGAATCAATATCAATAAATATGAAAGTTTTTTTAATATCTGGCAGGCCGTTTAAGGCAAAGTCACAATAAACATGCGTGTTTTCACCCCAGCCTGCTTCTATTTGCTTTCCCTTTAGATTTGCAATGTAACCTAAAATATGGCCGGTTAAATTGATTTTTCCAGGTATCTTGCTAACTGAAGGGGCGAAAAAAGCCAGATCTTTTGAAGTAAGACTTGATTTATTAATATTGATTTTAAGTTGAACATTATTTCTAAAATCTTTCAGGCTTTTATATCCATTGAAAAGGAGTTCGACTTTTTTTGCCATTAAATTTGATTGAGGGGATACAAAATGTAATTCATGAAAGTGGAGATAATGGGGCGAAATATACATAAGGAAATCGAGATCACTGATTACTAAACCACTTTTATCCCTGCATTTTAAATTCTCAACTATAAAGTCAATACTATCATTATGTGTTTGTAGGCTTATGATATCAAAATTAAGATCAGATAGTTGTATGTCTCTTGGATCAAATCCTTTGCGGCTTAATTGAAAATCATGTTTCTTATAGGAAAAATGAATTTTCCTGCATTCAATTGAGTGCATCATGATTTTCCACCTGACTTTTGTTGTGTCTTTTCTTTTAAGCCGGTCGGTAATAAATTTGAGGTTTAATGTATTTGTAGAGTCGGTTGTAAAGTTTATGCTGGCGTCGTTGATCTCAATTTTCCTAAAGTCAATTTCCCTTTTCCGCCGGTTAAACGATTTGAGATTAACTTTTAATAATTCGGAAAACAAAAGTGTATCTTGTTGCTGGTCTTCGATGTATAGTTCTCGAAAAGAAATGTTCTTAAAAAATCTTATATTGACCCTGTCAAAAGTAATTTTAGCATCAATATTTTCCGTAACCTTTTCTGTGATTTTTCTTGTTAGATAGTTTTGACCAGCAGGACTTTTTATTAATACCGAAACAGAAACAAGTAACACAATAATTACAAGAAAGAGGATAATTAATATTTTATATATTTTTTTAATAATTTTGATTTTTGTATTCTAAAGCAAAAAAACAAAAAAAGTTCATTAATCCTCAATAAATTCTGAACGAAATGAGTATTACTATCCTGGGAATTGAATCTTCATGTGATGACACATCTGCTGCTGTAATTCAGGATGGTTATTTGTTATCCAATCTGATTGCTGATCAGGATGTACACAGGGATTATGGAGGAGTAGTTCCTGAGCTTGCTTCAAGGGCTCATCAGCAAAACATTATTCCTGTTGTGGAACAGGCGATAAAGTTAGCTGGAATTAGTCGTTATGAGATTGATGCGGTTGCATTTACAAGGGGTCCTGGTTTGTTGGGATCCCTGTTGGTTGGAGCCTCATTTGCAAAAGGATTAGCAATGTCACTGAATATACCTATTATTGAAGTAAACCATCTTCAAGCACACGTGCTTGCAAATTTTATTAGGGAAAAGGGAAAATCTTCCGGAATTCCATCCTTTCCTTTCTTGAGTTTACTTGTTTCAGGAGGGCATACACAGTTGATGGTTATCAGAGACTATTTTGATATGGAAACCATTGGACGAACAATTGATGATGCTGCAGGTGAAGCATTTGATAAATGCGGAAAAGTTATTGGATTGCCTTATCCGGCTGGTCCGGAGATTGATAAACTATCAGCGGAGGGTGATCGGGATTCGTTTGAGTTTAATAAACCAAGGATTAAAGATCTGAATTTTAGTTTTAGTGGTTTGAAAACATCTTTTCTGTACTTTATCAGGGATAAGGTAAAAGAGGATAAAGATTTTGTGCAAAAAAGGAAGCCTGACCTATGCGCATCTTTACAGAAAACGATTATTGATATTTTACTGAATAAACTTATTATAGCTTCGGAAAAAACAGGAATTACTAATATAGGAGTTGCAGGTGGTGTATCAGCAAATTCTGCTTTACGAAATACACTAAAAATTGAAGCTCAGAAAAGAGATTGGGATATTTATTTCCCTGAATTTAATTTTACTACAGATAATGCTGCTATGATAGCTATTACAGGATATTTCAAATATAAGAAAGGCTTGTTTTCCCCGCTGGATACTGAACCACTGGCAAGGATGGATATTTAATTATTTAAAACCTGTCTATGAAGTCGGCATAAATTGATTGAAGAAAAAGGAACATCGATTAACGATTTGCAAAGTGGCTGAAAATCTTAAATCTAAAATCGTTAAAAATAATTAAGAGAAGTAGATTTTAGTTTCTCAATACAAATTTATATATTTACATTCAGAGATAATTTTTAAAATGGATGTTTTAATTCGAGAAGGATCGCAAATTATTCCGAAAATAACTTTCAATCCGGCAGGGAAAATTGATATTAGTGGACGTTCCATTCACGAGGATCCAAAAATATTTTTCGATCCTTTGTGTGAATGGATTGAGAATTATTGTAAAAATCCTCCGGAAATAACCAATGTCAATATTGAATTAGAATATTTTAATAGTGGATCGGCCAGATACATTCTGAAGATTCTTAGACGTCTTGGACGTTTGATTGATGATGGTAAAAAACTTATTATTAACTGGCATTTTGAGGAAGGTGATGATGATATTCTTGAACGTGGTGAGTATTATGCATCTATCCTGAAGACTACTTTCAATTTCATTGAATCCTAAATTCTTTTTTTGTATTTGAGTTTTTTTTATCTGAAAGATGAAATCATGTTTATTTGCAGGATTTTATAAATATCCATGCTGTGAGTTTTTGTTTTATAGACATTGGGATAATCTTTTCTGCATAAAAACTTACTTTGCTTAAAAAGCCAGGAATAATAATAAACTTTTTACGAAGCATTCTTTTAATAGAGACAGCTGCAACCCTTTGTGGTGGTAAAGCTGACCATTTTCCAATTTTCCCCTGCTGAAGTGTTCTTGTTATTACATCAGAATTTGTAATTACCGGACCGGGACACAAAATACTGACATTAATGTTAAATGGCCGTAATTCTTCACGTAGTGCTCTGGAAAAAGAAAAGACAAAGATTTTAGTTGCAGAATACACTGTTTTATAAGGCATTGGGTAGAATGATGCAATACTACCCAGGTTAAGGATATGGGATGGAGAATTATTTTTCAGATCAGGCAGGAACAACCGGGTTAATGATACTACTGAATATACATTGAGATCGATCATTTGCATGTAGAACCCTGAAGATTGATTTTCAAAGCGGCCAACACAACCAAAACCTGCATTATTAATTAGTGTATTCACCTTTAATTTGTTCTCAATACACCAGTTATGAATTATTTCCGGTGCTTTTCTATCTGTAAGATTAATGGTTTTATAACTTGACTTAATTTTATATTTTTCGGTAAGTTCAGTTGATAATTCTTCAAGATTTTCATTCGGAAGTGAGATAAGTGCCAGATTCATGCCATTTTTGGCACACTCGATTGCAAATGCTTTGCCAATTCCTTTGCTTGCCCCGGTAATTAATACATAGTAATTATTTTCCATGACTTTAATAAAAAGTGTCTAAAGTGACTAAAGTTATAAATGACTAAAGTTTAAGAATTGTGAATCGTGAAACCTACTCAACTTATTTTGTTAAATATAAACTATTCTTTTAACCATTCGAGGGTTTTATTAATACCTTCAGGTAATGGTGTTATCTGATACCCCAACTCATTTTTTGCTTTATTGCTTGAAATAGCCCACGAATGATAGTATTTTTTTACCCAGACAGGTGTAATTATCGGTGGTTTGCCGGTAAGCTCAGCTAAATATAGTTGAATTCTTGAAATAAACATTATTATTTTCAAAGGGATTTTAATCATAAACCTATTTTTCCCAAGTACTTTACCAAGAGTTTTAAAAAATTCATTATAAGATAAATTCTGACCTCCGATAATATATCTCTCTCCAGATTTTCCTTTCTTCATTGCCAGAATTAATCCATCTAACACATCGTCTATAAATACATAGTTACCAATACTCTGCCCATTACCGGGTATCAGGCGCCATAATCCTTTACTATAAAGCTTTATTAGTTTAGTAACACTGTTACTTACTGTAAGCTCACCCGGACCATATAGCCTGGAAGGAAGAACAATTACTACCTGAGTCTGTTTTTTCGGTAATTGCCAGACCTTTTCTTCCATTAATATCTTTGTTTTTTCATACTCGGTAAAAGGGAGATTGTTACTGCCTGAATTTTCTGTAACAAGATCTTTTTCAGAAGGTCCTAACACTCCTGCAGTTGAGGTAATTACAACTTTCCTTACATCTGCTTTTATTGCAGCTATAAGAACATTTAGAGTACCCTGAACATTAATTTTATAATAAGTGTCCTGCTGTTTTGCCCATGGTCTTGCAAATGCAGCCAGGTGATATACTTCTTCACAACCTTTCATTCCCTGGTAAAGTGAATTTGTATCTAGAAGATCACCATCTTTAAAGAAAACATTTTCGAAATTTATTTTTTTTGATTTTTCCGGGTTCCTGATTAAAGCATGTACAGTATTCCCATCTTCAATCAGCCTTTTTGTCAGATTTGAACCAATAAATCCTGTTGCTCCTGTAATATATATTTTCATTAATTATCGTTTGTTTTTTACATCAGATTACCAGTTTTTTGCTGTCTGAATAAAGCAAAATATTCGCAAGAAAGTGCCAGACACAAATGAGCAAAAAAAGCAATCCAGATATTCCCGTATTCAATTGTGAGTAAGCACAAAACAATACCAAGGGGGATTGCTCCGATTACCTCCTGTACGCCTTTATAAAAATGAGTAGCTGAATACAGAATTGTGTTAATGATTATTGCTGCTACAATTCCTAAATGATTTGCAAGCGGGAATAGTAGTAATCCCCTGAACATAAATTCATAAGCAAAAAGATAACCTGCCCAGCTCAGGGTATTGATCAGGACAAGATTAAAATTCCATGATTTTTTTTGTATCTGAGGATAGTTTCTTAAACTTTTAGGGTTGCGGATAAGAAAGAAATTCATTGAAACTAGCAGCATTCCCAGGATTACAATCCATATTAATGAACCGGCAAACCTGTCCATATTTATGCCAAGCTGAGATATTGTATAGCCGGGGAGTGTCCAAAGAAATGAAACAGGTATTATTCCGAATAAAATTATACCACAAAGTCTGATTAATATAACCGGACGAACATTTTTCGCTTTTTCACTTTTCTTGTTCACATGAATTATTAAAAACAAAGCAAGCGATGAAAATAAAACATACAAAATGGGAATGATTACATTTCGTGAAAAAAGATCTCCTGTGTTTATTGGATCCATATTAATTTCTGGTTTTTATTAGAACATAACTTCAAAAATATATAATTCAACGAATTAAAATACAATATTTTGACTTTATTTCAAAACAGAACACAGATGACACGGATTTAACGGATTTTCACTGATTTATTATCATTTTATCCGTGATTATCTGTCGTATCTGTGCCATTCGTGTTCCATTTTCACTCATTTTTAAGTAATTAGTGACTTGGATTAATTAGTTGCAATTTTTGGTTTACAATAAATCTTTAAATTATTTCAATTTGCCGGCAAAAAGATTGTAATTTTGTGCGTTTAAAAAAAATGAATATGACAGGCAACAAAATGGTTAATGAGCTAAATGCCAGATTCCGGAATTCTTCACCCGAGGAAGTAATTGGATACTTCCTAAAAGATTTTGATGGTAAAACGGCATTTGGTACAAGTTTAGGAGCAGAAGACCAGGTATTAACAAAAATGATTGCTGATATCGATCCCGATACATTTATTTTTACTCTCGATACGGGAAGGTTATTCAATGAAGTATATAGTTTGATCAGTAAAACCATGAAGACCTATTCCGTTAAGATAAATGTATTTTTTCCTGATGCAGAAAAAGTAGAAAAGATGGTTAATGAATTTGGGATAAACTTGTTTTATGACAGTGTTGAGAAAAGGGAGCTTTGCTGTAATATCAGGAAAGTTGAACCATCAAAAAGAGCTTTTTCGGATGTTGATGCATGGATTTGTGGAATACGTAGAAACCAGTCGGTTTCACGTTATGCAACACAAGTTGTGGAATGGGATGATCAGAACAATCTTATCAAAGTAAATCCGGTTTATAAATGGACAGAAAAGCAGGTTTGGGAATATATAAAAAAGTTTAGTATCCCTTATAACCAATTGCATGATAATGGATACTCAAGTATCTCATGTCAGCCATGTACCAGAGCTATAAAACCTGGAGAGGATGTGAGAGCGGGTAGATGGTGGTGGGAAGAACCTGAGAAAAAGGAATGTGGATTGCATAAACATCATGAAGAATAATTTGAATACCGAAATATGGCTACTGTGTGTTCATTATCCCAATAACTTTTTTGTGACTCAGAATATTTGCCAATATCTGCAGGATAATTTCACTATCCATATCTGATAAAAATTTTGTTAGCTTATTTTCTCTTTCCTGTTTGTCTTTTATTTTGCTGATCTTTTTCAAATTTTTGAATTGAGATACTTTCAGTTCATTCTCAAGGCTTTCCAATAATACTTCAAATGGGAGAGATTCGGGTTTAGTACCTTCCTTTATATTGTTGGGCGTTCCTAAAGTTTCTAGTTCACTGATGCATGCTTCAAGAATCTCTTTTCCATATTTTTTTGATGCATCATAGCCGCTTGTATGTCCCAGGGTATCGCGTAATGACCAGCTGCTAAGATCCTGATGAATATTATTGATTTTAGTGATTTTTGATGAATCGTACCCAAAAACTCTTTCAAGAATCAGAATAGCGGACATCTTCCATGCTTCCAGATCAAAGTCTTTATCATCAAGTTTTTCTATTTGCTTTTTTATCAATCCAATTTCCTTTTCTTTCATTTTGTGTTTGATTTGAATATTTTTCAGTACTTGTTATCGTTAATGATAGAAAACATCCTTTTTAGCTTTAATAAAATTACAGTTTTTTATTCAAAATCCGAAACTGAAACAAATAAAATTTGAATTTAATTATTAAGATTATGCGGAATAGAATTTGCGGTGTTTTTTAAAATCTTCTTTTCTGCTTTGTATGCTCATTATGGAAAAATATACAAATAATCCTCCGATTATTATCAGGGAAACACCTGCAATAACAGAACTAAGAGTATAACCTTCTTCGAAATCTTTCTGAAGATGCAATCCAAATATTGCAGCAAAAATTATAAATAAACCAATAGCCAGTGCAAAATAATCATAAATTGAATAAAGCAGATTTGCAGTTTTGTATAGTTTTGATTTTTTGTATTTTTCAAATTGTTTCTGTGCCTGGTATGCAGCATATTTCCTTGCTTTTTCTTTTTCTTTTTCAACCCAGTCACGATGTCTTTCTTCTGTGGTTTTTTTCGATTTGAATCCGGGTTGGTTATAGTGTTTCATCAAAAACTCATATGCTTCATTCACTAGAATAAAATTTTCCTGTGCTCCGGAATCTTTATTCAGATCAGGATGAAACTTTTTCGCTTTTTTCCTAAAAGCCTTTTTAATTTCAAGAATTCCAGAATCCCTGGAAACTTCAAGTATGTTTAAATATTGATGTAACATTGATTATCTTTTTCAGGATGCAAGATAAGAACATAGCTTAACAAAGTAATTAAAAAAGTAAATACTATTCTAATAAAATAGGCTAAGGCTAAGGATGGGGGTGTGGGTGTCTTAGCCTTTTTATAAATCTTTCATATTTGTTATATTGTAGATTATTTGAAAATTGCATTAAATGGAAAAGGTATTGCATATTGGCAGGCTTCCAATTAAATTATGGTTGAACGAGATTGAAGATGGAGCCATGAAACAGGTGATAAACCTGGCAAATCTACCTTTTGCTTTCAAACATATTGTAATTATGCCTGATTGTCACCAGGGTTATGGTATGCCTATTGGTGGTGTGCTGGCTACGAAAGGAGTTATTATTCCTAATGCAGTTGGTGTTGATATAGGTTGCGGAATGTCTGCTGTTCGAACTTCATTGAATGATATTAACATGAACAGGCTGCGCACAATTATGTATGGTATCAGGAATCTTGTACCCCTGGGATTCAACCACCACAAAAAAGCCAGGGATTCTGAACGTATGCCAGAAGGAAGATCCATAAAAATTGATGATTTACCGGTTGTTTCACGCGAATATAATAGCGCTCTTTACCAATTGGGAACACTGGGTGGCGGGAACCATTTTATTGAAATTCAGAAAGGTTCAGACGGTTTTATTTGGTTAATGGTACATTCAGGTAGTCGTAATATTGGAAAACAGGTGGCTGACCATTATAATAAACTGGCAGTGAAGCTTAACAATAAATGGGGTAAATATGAATACAGGAAATGGCAACTGGCATACCTGCCTGAAAATAGTGATGAGGGAATTATGTACTGGAATGAGATGCAGTTTTGTATCGATTTTGCATTTGCAAACAGGCAATTAATGATTGATAATATTTTGTCAGTTTTCACGAATGAGTTCGGGGAAAAAATTAAGTTTGCTCCTTTGATCAATATTGCCCATAATTATGCTTCACATGAAGAGCACTTTGGCGAACAGGTTATTATTCATCGTAAAGGAGCTACACAGGCAAAAAAAGGTCAAACTGGTATTATCCCGGGTTCGCAAGGCACAAATAGTTATATTGTTCATGGTAAAGGAAACAAGGATAGTTTTGAAAGTTGTTCACATGGTGCAGGAAGAGTTATGGGACGAAAACAGGCACAAAGAAGTCTGAATCTTTCAAAAGAGATCAAAGACCTGGATAAAAAGAATATACTTCATTCAATACAGTCAAAAAAAGATCTCGATGAAGCCCCTTCAGCTTATAAGGACATAAAGGAGGTTATGAGAAACCAATCTGATCTGGTGGAAATAATAGTTGAGTTAACACCAATGGCAGTGATAAAAGGATAATTGAAATGGTACCTGCATATATAAATATTATGTCACAGTATTATCCTTGTGGTAAAGCATATAAACATCAGGAACTTAGCAGGAGCATAACATCCGAAGAATATTACCAGGCTCTTATAAAAGCAAAAGAGGCCGGTATTACAAGATTGGATAATCTTAATTTTAAATAGGATAATAAATACTGAATTTCAAATATAAAAACAGATAAATCTATGAAAGACAAAATACGTGTAGGTTTAGCCTCTTATGGAATGTCGGGCAAGGTTTTTCATGCACCATTTATGGAAGCAAATCCGGGTTATATTCTTAAAACAGTTTTGGAAAGAACGCAAAAAGGATCGAAAGAGAAGTATCCGGCGGTGAATATTGTTAAAAGTTACGAGGAGCTTCTATCAGACAAAAAAATTGATCTTGTTGTTGTAAATACTCCCGACCATACACACTACGAATTAGCAAAAACAGCTTTGAATTCCGGTAAACATGTTATTGTTGAAAAGCCTTTTGTTGTCAAATCTTCGGATGGAGAGGAGCTTATTAAAATTGCTGAAGAAAAAAATCTTGTACTTAGTGTTTTTCAAAATCGCAGATGGGATAGTGATTTCTTAACAGTGAAAAAAGTTATTAATGAGGGTTTATTAGGCAGATTAGTGGAGTATGAAGCCCATTTCGACCGGTATAGAAATTTCATAAAAGAGAATACGTGGAAGGAAGAAGAGGAAAAAGGTACGGGAGTATTATATAACCTGGGTTCGCATTTAATTGATCAGGCACTTGTCCTGTTTGGTTTGCCTGAACTGGTTAATGCAAACATTCGTACATTTCGTGATGGAGGGAAAGTAAATGACTATTTTGATATTCGTTTTGAATACCCGAATTTCAGGGCAATATTAAGGTCATCATATTTGGTTCGCGAACAGGGACCAGGATACATTTTAAATGGAACCAACGGATCGTTTGTGAAATATGGTACCGATCCGCAAGAGGAACTGTTGAATAAAGGCGTTCGGCTGGTGGGTGATGAGTGGGCAAAAGAAAAGGTGGAATTTTGGGGATTGCTTAATACATCTATTAATGATAAAGATGTAAGGAAAAGAATTAAAACCCTGCCTGGAAATTATAACCGGTTTTATAATAATGTATATAAAGCAATCAGGGGAGATGAAGAGTTGGCTGTAAAACCAGGTGAGGCTTTAGATGTTATCAGAATTATTGAAATGGCAATAAAGAGTAACCTGGAGGGGAGGAGTATAAAAGTAAAAAGTAAGAAGTAAAAAGTAGAAAGTAAAAAATAAAGAGTTATTATTTATAAGCTAAACATCATATCTTAACCCGTAACTCTAAAAACGTAACACGTAACTCTTTAACTACTTTTTATATTCATTAATTATTTTCTCAATATCACTCATTCTAAAACCATATTCTCTCCTTAGGACTCCAAGACTTTGATTATCCGAAACAGTTTCCGGGATATTTAGTTTTTTCTTAATATAATTTGATGGAACATCATTGGCTAAAGATACTTCCCCGATGGTCATATAACCCCTGATCTCAATTTCCCTGTTAGAACGATTATGCATTTCATGGGGTTCTTCAGCATCTTGTAATGTGTCTTTGCTATTATCTTTTACTACCTCTATTTTAGTATCATTTATTTCTGTATTGATATTGTCATCTTTTACAACAGTTTTATTTTCAGGTATATTCGTTATTTCTGTTTCCGGTATTTTTTTTTCATCTGTTACCTGTCGTCCATGCCCTTGTATAATTTCACCCATTTCAGGTTTCACAAAAAAGGCAAAGAGAAAAAGAATAGCACTGATAAAAACGAATACTACTGTAATCAGTTTACGTGTTGATTTATTAGTGATTAGTTTACTAAATAAACCTACTATCAACTTCCAGTGTAAAATAATATGTAACAAAAGCAATCCCAATAAAACTAATGCAATAACAAGATGAACAGTGCCCCATTGATGCCTGTCCATATTAAGAACATAAATTTCGACATTTTTTCCATACTTAATCCATCTGTCCTGTCCGGGAATTAGTACTACTTTCATTAAGAATCCTATTCCTGCAATAGCTGCCATGCAGAGAAACATTAACGAATCGATTAAAAAGTTAATTTTTGACTTGGACATAATTCATATTTTTTGTTAAAGATAATTATTATTTTGGGTTCATCCGGAAATGAATTGGTAAATGGAAAAATGGAATATTTTTGCATTATCCTGGGGAACCAATAATTAATACCTGGAGGAATCAGTATGGAAAATAACAATTGTGAGAATTGCGGTTTTCGTGCAAAATATGACAATAATCCAAAATCATTTTTAGGTTGGTTATGGAGATGGCATGCTACCTGGTGTCCAGGCTGGAAAGGATATATTAAATCTCTTCCTGATAAAGATAGAATTAAATTGGCTGACAGATATAATTTGACTAAATTTAAATAATCCTAACTAATCAGTACTTATACTTCGGCTAATCGCTCAGGATGAAAAGTGAACAATACTTCGACTGTGCTCAGCATAAAAAGTTGAGAAGAGAAGAAGTTTAAATCTTAAATGTAGCTTCATCCCCTGTGAGAAAGAAAGGTTGCAGCGTATGTGTCATCTTCAGTGAACTTATGCCTTACTGGTATAATCATGCATTTGATGAAAAGTACGGTGCATTCTATTTAAATTTATCCCGTGACTGGTAGCCGGAACCTCCCTGGGACAAAATGCCGGCGATGATCAGTCGCCAGATTTTCAGCTTCTCTACAGCCTATCTTCTTTCAGGAGACGAAAAATATCTGGAGGTTGCCCGGGAGGCAACGGACTATTTGCTTAAATATGGCTGGGACCAGAAATATGGAGGCTGGTTCGGCAGTATCTCTCAAGCCGGCGAGCCGAAGGAAACCGGCAAAAGTGCGTCAATACAGATTTATTGCAACGTTGGACTTACACAATATTATTTTGTTACCGGGGATGAACGCGCTTTATCTCACGTCATGAAATCTGTAGAAATCCACAAAACATACTCCCACGATAAAGAGTTTGATGGCTATTATATGAAGCTAAACCGGGATTTGAGCGTTAGTGATTCTTACAAAGCCAAACATTCACATTATGGTCAGGGTTCACTAATGCCAAATCTTATTCTTGCAACTCAGGATCCAGGAGTAATAAACTTTGCGAAGCATCTGGCAGATTTAAGCATCGAGCGGATGATAGATACTGTAAATAGCTGGATATTAGGATACCCCAATGGATTTGACCGGGAGTGGAATTATGTCCCATATTTAGTGGATGGAAAAGAAAGCATATATACGGGAGCATGTTCAACTGCCGCGTTGTTCTTTTTGCGTCTATATCATTTAACCGGAAAAGAAAGTTATTTGAAGCATGGCAAGGCTTTGGGAGACAAACTTTGTAGCTACGGATGGGATAAAGAACGGGGAGGATGGCTGTATGCTGTAGATAAAGTGCCGCCTTATCATCCTGCAGACTCGCAAAAAATATATTGGTGGATTCAGATTTATGATGCATTTCTGCAACTTCAGCTTTACCATGCTACCAACGAAGAACAATATCTGGAAAACTTCCGAAAGACCGAGTTTTTTTATGATCGCTATTTCAGGGATAGTAAATATGGCGGTGTATTCTTAGGAGTTACTCCTGACGGATCGTTCTTGGGAAAAGGCGAAAAAGCAGGGTCATGGCATACGTCATACCACGAAATTGAGCACGGATTTCTCAATTATCTCTTCCTCAATCTCTTTGTAAATAAAAAGCCAGTGGTGCTCTATTTCGAATTAGATGGTCCGAAGAAACATTTCGTTTCACCTGTAGACGATCCGAAAGTGCAGATTACCGGCGTGCAAATAAATGCCAAGCCCTGGACTAAATTTGACGCCCGGGAACGCAGCATTACATTGCCTGCGGGCAAAAACCTAAAGGTAGAGGTCATTTTAAGTAAATAAATAACCTGGTGAGATATCGCTTTACGAGTGATCGGTATTAATTGCGATTGCCATCCTTAAAAATAGTTGATTTAAGCTCTGTAATAAAATCATCCGTCAAAGAAGAACCGGAAAAGAAAACCACTCCATCAGCGCCTGTTTCTATCGAAATTTTCACTTCCTGTGCAACTCCTTCCGGAGTATTCTTATTATGAGAAGAATGGCAGGCGATTCCGGGAAAGACCAGACAATTTCCGTTTGCAGCTTTCACAACTATCTTTCACATATTGTCTGAATAATTCCAAATCGTTTGTATAGAGCATAGGACAAACAAAATCGATGATGCCTTCCTCTGCCCATTGTACCCAGTCCTGTGCAATTAAGATTTCAGCGGATCTATGATTGGGAAAAACATCTGCCCCAAGAACGACATTTTTACCTGATTGTTCGATGATTTTCTTTATTTCCCTAACGAGGGTGGTTACATGTTTAGCATTCCACTTGATCCATTCGCACCAGACCATACTTCCACAATCATGAGCTACTTCTATTGGAGAATAACCAAATTCCTTTTTGAAAGCATCGCAAGTAGCTTTGTCATAGCTGAACCGCTGGTTTACCGGAAAACGAATATAATCCAGATGGATACCGTCAATATCATATTCCAACGCTTCAGATACCTGACTGATAAGATATTTTTTCACTCCCGGAATAGCAATATTAAGATTGGGATATATTTCTCCTTTCATACCCCGGATCAGCCATTCCGGATTTTCTTTTATTTCTCCTTCAAGCTTAACCCGGTGTCCGGGGCAAAAGATAGAATGTACCTTGATGTTCCTTTTATGAGCTTCTTCCAGCAAAACCTCAAGGAAGTCCCATTCTTTTTTATGTTGGAATATCATGCTGGAAAAACAATAAAGGTTGTTGATACTAATTTCGGCATAATTATCCAGCATTTCTTGCATCTGGGGTATGGCTTCGTTTTTCTCCTGGCTAAACATAGAGGAATGTATCCAGACAGCTCTGTTTTTTTCCCGGTTTTCACTCTGTGAAAAAAGAGTGAAAGGAATAATTGCAAGGATAATAATGATTATCCCGGTAATTTTTTTTAGTTTTTTCATTATACTATATGTTTTTTGCAGATTTAAATTTCGCTATACTTTTGATAGTAGCAATTCTGCCATTTTCAACTAATTGTTTTGCTTTATAAAAATCAAATGTACTACAAATATTTTTTGAGGGTACCTCTATTAACTACTCTTTTCCAATAGCACGTATTAACGAACCATTTATGCTGTTTTCCACAAATCCAAACACGTGCTCGACTCTTGCACGTGTTCTGGACTTCTCCTTATTGTTGGCTTTTTGTTATTCGATTAAGGGTTTATTGCGTTAGCCTTTCTCGTTTATTCTGTTGATGACTTTTTTCTTTTTGTAAACCATTTACTGATCTTCCCCTGTATAAGCGTTATCAGCAAAAAGCAAAAAACCTACCTGATAAAAAAAAAAATTATATTTGTTGTTTGATTTCTACGTTAGATTCCTAAGAGGAAGGAAGCTGTACTTCTGCAATTTTTTATAAACATAGGAGAAAATATATGTCTTTAGTTGAATTAAAACAAGTTACAAAGGATTATCAAATAGGGGAGATGTCTGTCCGGGCGTTGAAAAATATTGAATTGAATATTGAGAAACAGTCATTTGTATCTTTTGTAGGTCCGTCAGGCAGTGGCAAAACAACATTGCTTAATCTTATTGGCTGCATTGATAAGCCTTCATCCGGGGAAGTATTTGTAAACGGTACAGCGGTAAATAGTTTTTCAAATAAAGAAGCAGCTCAGTTTCGGGGTCAACATCTCGGATTTATCTTCCAGAATTTCAATTTACTGCCTGTGTTGACTACTTATGAAAACGTAGAATATCCTCTTATCATGGTGCAAAATATTCCAGCCAATAAACGTAAGGAAAGCATTATGTATTACCTGGAAGCAGTCGGAATGACTGATCAAAAAGACAAATATCCTTCTCAGCTTTCAGGCGGACAAAAACAAAGAGTTGCTGTAGCCCGTGCGCTGGTTACTGATCCTAAATTGGTGCTGGCGGACGAGCCTACTGCTAATCTAGACCATGCTGCAGCTTTTAAAGTCATTGAACTGATGAGGCAAATGCAGCAAAACTTAGAGACAACTTTTATTTTTTCAACTCATGATCCCAAGATCGTCAAAGAAGCTGAAATAATTTATACACTTGAAGACGGAAAACTTGTTACCAAGTAAGTCGTTGCTTCAATAAAAAAATACTCGAATAATAAACTTGTGATACAAAAAAATGAAAAATATTTTTAAAATAGCATTTAGGAATTTGCTTCGGTATAAAAGGCGTACTCTGATGACTTCAATGCTAATTATTATAGGGGTCGTTATGGTGATTGTTTTTTCCGGAGTATCTGTTTCATTTAAAAGTATGATGATTGGGTCTATTACTGATTCAATGCTGGGGCATTTACAAATTCATAAAAAAGGATATGTAAGCTCCATTGATAATCTGCCTCTGCATTTAAACATTAATGAAAAAGGCATTAAACAACTTGAGAGTATTCTTAAAAAACATAACGATGCTGTTGATGCTTTTTCTTATCGAATAAAATTTGGTGCGATGCTCAGTAACTTTCAGGAAACGACCAATATCCGTTTGACAGCAGTTCAACCTCAGATGGAAAATGCTGCATGTCCCAGGTTGGTAGAAAGAATAAACGGAGATATTCCAAATCCTGACAAATTTATTGAACAGGGCAAAATAATTATACCTGAAAATCTCGCCATTGGGCTAAAGCTCAAAGCTGGAGATGAGGTTGTTCTTGTTGCCAATAATAAGGATGGTTCTGTTAATGGTTTGAGTCTGAAGGTTGCTAACACTATTGAAGGTCTGCTGGGGCCTTCAGGCCGTGATGGCTTCGTGCATATTGACGATGCTAAAACCTTATTGCGGATTAATGGTAACGAGATAAATGAAGTGGCTATTCGTCTGAAAAATCCCGACAATCTGAACGGAATGAATAAGTTACTTGCTGAGGAATTATCTCAATTTGTAAACAAGCAGAATAAGCCTGTTTTTGAAATACATACCTGGGCTGATCTGTCCCCATTTTCAACAATTGCTGCTATTGTTGATTTGCTGATCATTACAATCAAAATTGTTCTTATTGCTATTGTACTCATAAGTATCTTAAATGTTATGATGATGTCGGTGTACGAACGTGTCAGTGAGATTGGAACCATCTCGGCAATTGGTACATTACCATCGAAAATATTGTGGCTTTTCATGGCAGAAGGTTTTTCACTGGCAGTAATCAGCACAATTATTGGAAATATTATTGGTGTGTTGGCTTTGCTTTTGATTAATATCGCCAAGTTCCATTTTTCTTTTGGCAGGATGAAGAATATTCTTTTGGAGACATCAATCGCTCCGTCAGAATTAATTTCGGTCTCTTTGATTGTTATATTTATCGCTGTTATTTCCAGTTTGCAACCGGCGCTTAAAGCATCCAGGATGCAGCCTGTTGATGCTTTACGACATGTATAAAATAAGTAAAAAATGAAAGAAAACTTAAAAATCTTTTTCCTGGTATTATTTTTTAGTGCCTTCTTTTTGCAAGGCCAACAATGTCTGTCTATTACACTCAATTCAGATGTGGACAATTCAAAATCTCCAAATAAAATTGCAATAGCAGCAGATGGTGATAGCGTAACTTCTGAGATAAGTATTAGGGCAGGCAGGGCACCGTACTATCTTATTTTTGATAAGAAAGGAGTTTTCTTAAAAGCCATTAAAAATCCCTCTTTGATGCAAGGAAGTGGTGCCAGTTCAGTAGTCGTGAATCTTCTTGTAATAGAGTCTGTTAAAACTGTAATTGCCGGTAAGTTTGGTGATAAAATGAAAAAACAATTAGAGGCGAATAAGATAAATTATCATGAACGTACAGGTATAATAAAGGAAATAGTTGATACGATCGTAAAAAATAAACGTAGTAAAGATGAATAAAAATAAATTATCCCTCATTCCGATATTCTTTTTCGTTTCATGTGTAATTTGGGCGCAAGAGGGTACCACAAAAAACACCAAAGGCAATGAAATTCTAAAAAAAGCGGATGAAAATCTTATGCCAGATTCTTTTGAATCTTACCGTAAGCTTATAAACGAAGAGCCCGATGGCAGTAAAAAGGAATTTATTTTTTTTACGGTCAAAAAAGGCAAAGACAAAGTAGCCATGTTATACATCTCACCGGCCAGTGAAAAGGGACGTGCTACATTGCGTTTGGGGGATAATATGTGGCTCTATATTCCCAATGTTGGAAGACCGATCAGGATAACAAGCATGCAGTCGGTTATTGGAGGCGTTTTCAATAATTCCGATATTATGCGACTCGATTATTCCGTTGAATATGAAGCGACCATATTAGAACAGACCCCGTCAGAGTATGTTTTAGATCTGAAAGCAAAGACCCGAATTGTAGCTTATGACAAATTGAAAATGTGGGTTGATAAAAAGAATATTATGGTAACAAAGGTTGAATGTTATGCCGCATCGGGAACTTTAATAAAAACATTAGAATTCAAAAATGTAAAGAATTTTGGGGACGGAATCATGCGACCCGCGGTTATTGAGACGAGCAGCCCTTTGTATAGAGGCTATCGCTCATTGATGATTTATTCCAGTATGAAACACAGAAAGATTCCGGATGAAGTGTTTACTCTTGAATACTTATCGAGATTAGGTGAATTAAGATGAGAATTTTACTAAAAATTCTTTGGGTGGTGCTTTTTACTCATGTCTTTACCAGCGGGTTTTCGCAAGAGTACGATTTCGACATTCCTGAAGAAGAAGAAGCTAAAATTGAATTTAATGGCAATCTCGATGTGAAATTGGGTATCCTGCAAACTCGAAAATCGTCTCCATTTTTCGGATTGCAGTTCTATAATGTTTCTGAAAAAAAGGATTATCTCTCCCAAAACAGGCTTGATTTTTATCTGAACGGTGAATATCGCCATAAGAAAGTTGGCTTTTTTATGAAGACCTTTACCCAGTATGCCAAAGAGGAGCCTCTTTCGCCATCTTTTTTTGAATTATATGGTAGTTTAAATCTTTCGCCACGTTTGAGTATGAGCATCGGAAAACGCCGCTTTAACTGGGGAAAAGGATATGCATTTAATCCCGTTGGCTATGTTAATGCTGAAAAAGATCCTGAAAATCCCGACCTGGCTTTAGCGGGTAAGACATCCGTTTATATCAATTATAACAAAAGTTTAACATCCGGTTCACTACAGAATTTTTCTGTGGCAGCTATCCTGTTACCGCCTGAAGCTGAGATAAATCAAAGATTTGCATCTACCGATGAATTTGGTGCAGCATTTAAGCTCTATTTCCTCCTGAAAAACGTTGATATTGATCTTATGGCAGCTTTTAGAAAGAATGAACCTCAGCGTTTTGGGGTGGACTTTTCAGCCAATCTGCAGGAAAACATGGAAATTCATTCTGAGATTAGTTATGCGCATGGAAAAAACAAATACCTAATTATTGATGATTTAGTTTCTCATCAAAAAATTGACGGTGTTTCTTTTCTGTTGGGACTGCGTTATCTTAATCGGTTCAATACAACACTCATTGTTGAATATTACCATAACAACAGCGGTCTGTCAAAAAATGAGTTTACTTCATACGTAAACTATTTGCAAAGTAGTTTAGATAGTAACATTCCTGATATTATTAACCCTGCAATATTTAATATGTCCACTACTTTTCACTCAAAAACTTTAATGCAGGATTATCTCTATATGAAAATAATTCAACCCGAACCTTTTTCCTGGCTTTATTCTTCAATTTCAATGTTTACTATTTATAATCTGGCTGACAAAAGTTTTCTTTTTTCTCCTCAACTAAGTTACAAGCCATTAACAAATTTCGAAGTTTTGCTCTGGCCGGTTTTTTTCTATGGTAATAACCATGCTGAATATGGCAGCAAGCAATTTAAAAGGAAAGTAGAAATATGGATGCGTTTTTATTTTTGAAACTATCTTTTTTTGCTATATGCTTCCTTTAACCGGGCCAGATTTTTTTTAAATATATCACTATCATAATTCGGATTGAATTCCGGATTATCGGTCATTTCACCAGTTTCATAATTGAAATATCCTTTTACAAATTTGTTGGATAAAGCATAAACTACGTCGTTATTTTCATCATGGAATGGAAGAACTTCAGTTAATATTTGTTCAACAAAAGCTTCGGGAGGTGAGATTTTCTTTAATTCTTCGGTATAGTAATTATAGATTTCAGTTGAAATTGAAAGGATCAAAACATTTTTACCGAAATACTTACTTCGGCTGTGTTTATAAATCAGATCCAACCTATCCAGGGTGATTTTATATGCAGTTTTATAGAAGGAATATCTGAACTGAAATCCTTCTTTAAGAACTTTATCTGCAATAGTTTTTTCCTGGGTATAATGTAAAAATAACTTTTTGTCTTTTGTATCTTTAAAGATGTAGTTCAGGATATTATCATTAAAAAACTTATCTTTTGTAACAATTTTTGTTAGTTCTACTATCTGAAGTTTAGACAGAATATTTGATAATTCTTCTTTTTTTATTTCCGGATCCTGGATATGTAATTTATCAAAAATTAGCTGGATATAATTGTCCTTTTTCTTTAACTGTAGATAGAGATATCCTATAATTATAATAAGAATAATGAAAAGTCCCAGTACAAGATATGAGAAAATCACAGAATCTAAGAGACTTGAAATTGAAAATATATTTCTCATTTTTAGTCTGTTTTAGTTAAAATCAACCAATTTTCAATATGATTAATAAATTTTGAATTCGATTGGCTTATCTTTTAGTACGAACTTATCATGAAGCGAAATTAGCAAAAGAACAGAAGATAGACAAAAAAATAAATGTGTGTGAAAACGATACTAAACTATTCCGGCAAATCCCATAAAAGCCATGGCAAGCAATCCGGCTACAATAAAAGCAATAGGCACACCTCTCATTGGCTTCGGAATATCCATTAATTCAAGTTGTTCCCGGATACCGGAAAAAAGTAATAGTGCCATGCCGAACCCTATGGCGTTTGCAATTGAAAAAACAAAATCCAAACAGTATATATGAAAAAATTTGTTTGATTTTTGATTCATTAGAATTTGAGATTTATTTATTCATAAAATGTAATTATTTAGCAGGTTATTTCTCCAGTAATAAAATTATGTTCCTCAAAGGTAGTGCATAATTCAGAAAAAACATTCTGATTATATTTTCTGGCGGTTGAAACAAACCCTTCAATCCGGGCATAGATTTCTGCACCGGTAAAAGTACGAAAGCAGTTTGATATATTTTTGCGTGAGCAGCTAAATAGTTACAGAAAAACTTGATATGCTATGTTTTTTTTATCTTTATCTTTTTATTTTCCCCTTTCTGATTAATTTGTGAATTAATCAGGTTAGATGCAGAAATAACTTTTTTAAACATAAGATTAAATACAATGAAAATTACGATTGGCGAAAAAGAGTTTTTCCCTAAAGTTGGAAAAATAGAATTCGAATGCAGGGATTCAAAAAATCCTTTGGCATTTAAATGGTACAATGAATCGGAAGTAGTTGCCGGAAAATCCATGAAAGAACATTTCAGGTTTGCCATGGCTTATTGGCATACACTGTGTGGAACTGGTGGTGATCCATTTGGCCCAGGCACTAAGATATTCCCATGGGATAAAGCAAATGATATTATGCAATGTAATAAATATCGTATGGACGCTGCATTTGAGTTTTTAACCAAAATTGGGATTCCTCATTGGTGTTTTCATGATACAGATGTGGCAGGGGACGGATCTGTTCAGGAAATTGAAGAACGATTACATAAAATGGTTGACTATGCAACTGAGAAACAAAATGAATCAGGCG
>Ga0307991_1000054_pt1 | contig 91703 bp, 73 predicted proteins | sample EllFjometagen131_FD_203146 | JGI IMG/M metagenome (GOLD analysis project Ga0307991, IMG submission 203146) | Marine microbial communities from Ellis Fjord, Antarctic Ocean - #131 | ecosystem: Environmental > Aquatic > Marine > Unclassified | place: Southern Ocean | collected 2014-10-08
CAAATAATCTGAGTGAAACGGCCCATCATTTCATCGGTGGAATTTTAAAATACGCCAGGGAAACGTCCATTATAATGGCAGCAACTTTTAATTCATATAAAGCATATATCGTTGGTAAAGAGGCACCGATTGTGAGAGGATGGGGGATTAAAAACCGAAGTTCCATGGTCAGAATACCTTATGCAGAAGGAGCAAAAGACACTAGAATTGAAATCCGTTCTCCAGATCCATCTGGAAATATTTACCTGCAACTTGCCACCTTAATCGGTATGGGTCTTCAAGGAATTCGAGAGAAGGTCGACAACGGTGATCCCGATATTGGCAGTAATTATATGACTGAATCTGCCACCCATCTTCTTGATGCTAATTTTTTGCCAAGAAATATGTTTGAGGCTCTGGTGGAAGCGGAGAACAGTCAATTTTTAAAAAATTTTTTGGGGGAACCACTTTATAACCAGTATATGTTACTAAAAACCAACGAATGGGAAAATTATCGAACTTTTGTAACACCTCGTGAACATAAAATGAATCTTAATATCTAAAAAACATGAACTGTATGATAATGAAACTTTCGGTGTTTGTCATACACCCCATGTCATTATTTTTCGTTTCTTTGATAGTCAAAAACCTTTCGTGGGTAAAACGTGGTTTTGATTAAGGTAGTTATCTGCTAAAATTATTGGCTCTTAAATAGCTGAAAAAATCAATATTGTTGTGACAAACTTGCACTTTTAAAAACTAGATCGAAATACAATAATGGCAAAGGGAAATGAATGGTATCGAAAATGCCACATAACAAAAAAATCAAGCGGACGCAAAAAGCAGCTCCGCTTATTTGATCGTTAGCCCATAAATAAAGGCGATTCACACGAATCGCCTTTTCATAATATTTTCAAATATCAAATCTACATATCCGCCTGGATCTTCATACCTGCGTATATTTTCTTTCCTTCCTGAGCACCTGTATTGTCCTTCATATTGTCCATCATACCAACTTCAGGAACGAGGAATACATTTTTGCAAATATTTACTTTCTTCTGAATAAATGCGCTCATTGCAGTATCTTTATCAGTCCAGAGTGAATTACAGGTCTCTATATAGCTGGCACCCGCTGTGAAGAGTTTGCAACCAACAACAACTAATCCACCAAAGGTTTTCGTGTTTTCAAAGCTTGTATTTAATGAATCATACACAATTGAGGACGGTGTGATAGTGCAGATACCGTAGTTCCCTACATTTACACCATAACTATACTGAGCAAGGAGATTCAGCATCCCAAGATCATATTTACCCGTCAGACTAACCGCATAGGCAAGAATCATCTTATCGAGCTGGTCGGTATTGAAATTCTTATTGTATTTATTAATATTTACGCCGACCGATGTTGCGAAATACAATTTTTTGCCAGAATATTCATAGCTTAGATTTACCTTTGGAGAGAGAGATTTCAGACCACCCAAACCGGTTACATCAATTTCTTTGGGAATAATGAGCATCGCCTGGAATCCTTTCTTACAACTAAATTTCACCATTGGCTGCCGACTATCATAGAATAATCCGTAATTAATAAAATTCAGATCATCACCATAAACCTGATCGCCATGGATTTTGAAACCAGTATAATCCTGCCCGATAATTATCGATTTATTACCTTTTGTTATCTTACCATAAATAAGCCGCAGACCAACTTTTGAAGGTGAAATACCAAGTTCAACTCTGCCGTCAATACCTTTCATAGATATCTTAGCTCCAAACCGACTGTTTGTCTGCATGGCATAGTTAAGCGCAAGATCACTTTCGTTCACGCCGTTTTGGTATAAATTCCAATCTTTGTCGGTATTCTCATACCACAGTCCAAGACGTGCTGAGCCATAAAACGTTGCTTCTGCGCCAAGAAACGCAACTGCACCCAGCATAATGACTACACAACATAGTACTACTTTTTTCATCGTACCTCCGATTTAATGTTTAATGCAATAATAGCATCTTTTTTATATACGTTTTATTTTCTATATTCAATTTAAATAAATACAAACCCGATGTGCACATCAAACCATTTTCATTTTGCCCATTCCATCGAGTTTGATACACGAATCCTTCCCCCTTTTGCTCAATGAATTCTAAATTAATACTTTTTATGAACTGACCTGAAATATTGTAAATGTTTATGGAATAATTTTTTTGCTCTTTTGAAACGAAATAGAGTTCACAGTTTATATCTCTGTTTGGGTTAAAGGGATTAGGTTTGATCGCACTCACATTCTGAGTAAGTACGTCAATTTCCTGAACCGGAAAATAAGATACTTCGATCTGCCATCCAATAGAAACTTCATACTCCTGATCACTAGCGACTACCTCGACTGAAAAATTCCCCTGCTCATCGAAATGATGTACAAAAATGTTGTTATTCGCATTTTGAATAGTGTCATTTATTGTCCAAACGTAATCGAGAGTATCATTATCAACATCAAAGACTTCGATCTCGAAGTGAATCGTGGAATCTCCCGATAGAAATATATCGAGCTCTTCAGGAATATAATATCTGATAATCGGGGGATCGTTAACAGGTTCGACAATCACTTCAAAAGTATCTGTAACCAAGGAGCGGTTTCTCAAATAGGTAAAACCATCATCTGCTGAGACGACAATTGTTGAAATTCCAAACCAGTCCGGTTGAGGAAAAATGCTTATCTCCGAACTTGAATGAATTGATATACTGAGCTGGATCGAGTCCCACTCGGTATGATACCCTAGGACATCTCCATCAGGATCATGAAAATAGAGGTCGAGCAAAATATTTATTGGAATTAAATAGTCTTCGGGAATAGTAAAATCCCCTATCGGTGGAAGAATATATGGAGGATCGTTTTGAGGATACACATGCACGACAGTCGTATCGCTATCCTGAACAAGACTGGAATCCATAATGATAAAGGTTACTGATTCGAAGCCGTTCCAATTTTCTACTGCATTTGAAAAGGATACATTCCAGTCATCCTGAATGATAGTAATGTAATTCGGTTGAATCCAGGAAAGAGTAAGTTCTCGCAGTTCGTTATCAACATCGCTTACAAAATCATCAAATGCAACTGTGAGCGTATCATCCTCAAAAAAGGAAAAAGTATCGGGCAATACTATTTGGGGCGGGTCATTAACCGGCAACACGAATACAACAAATGAATCCTGTGCGGTTTCTCTATAATTATTCCTGTTTCCGTCATCTGCTCTTACAATAATTTCGGAATCTCCAAACCAATTTAAGCAAGAAGAAATTTGAAGCAGATCGTTGTCCAGCAAAGCCGATATCTGAGTGGAAACAAACACAACTGAAAATGTAAGACTATCATTATCAGGATCAGCAAAGTAGTTATTAAGATGTACCTGAATAGTATCTGTAAAATCTTCATCCTTTGTAAAATCCGGAATTGTATCCTGCACATAAGGCGGGTCATTCTGCGCGAGAACTTGCACCATAACAATATCGCTGCTGCTTCCCATTTCATCATCGGTGATTGTAAATTCTACCGAATCAACACCATACCAATCTGCTTGTTTTGTCGAAAGATACACATCCCATCCGATTTGCTGTACCTCTATATACTGGGGTTCAATCCAGGAAAGTACCAGGTTATTCAGCGAATCCTCGATGTCGGAAATATAGGTGCTAACATCAAAAATGTAGGTGTCATCTTCGAGAAATATTATTGAATCCGGTAAGGTAATTTCCGGTGGATCATTGATGGGTTGTACGGAGAACTCGCAGTTCTCTTCAGCCAGATTTTGTCCATCCGAAACTTGAAAAACCGTTTGTACCTGTCCGAACCAATCATCAGGTGCATGTATGTGAAAAGAGTTCGTTTCAGTTTGTATACTAAGAGGAGCACATTCATCAAAAGAATACGTGAGCTCGTCGTGCGAATTATCAGGATCGAACACAAGGGAATCAAAATAGGAGAATGCAATGATGAGAGAATCGTCCTCGCTGAAAATTTGCAGAGGGATCGGGTCTATTTGCGGAGGATCGTTGTAGTCCTGTATCAGTACGATGAACTGATCAGAAACGCTTGCACTATCCGGGTCCTGAGCTGTTGCAGTAACAAATAGAGTGTCCTGCACATTATCCTGTGCAGTGAAATAAATTCTTCCAATTTGGAGTGAATCTTCATCATGGGTCAGATAGGGTGAATCATAATCCAGAGAGAAAAGCAGCACATCCCCATTAGGGTCCCAGAAAACCGTATTCAGATCTGCAATGAACTTCGTTGTCCCTGCTGTTATGACGTGGTTTGGAATAGGTTGAGCAACCTCGGGATCACCGGTAGAGCTCAAAATTTGATACGCAACTGCATTGCTCGAACCATACATATTTTCGACTATGAGATTTCCTGATGATACACCTTCCGGTACGATCAAAGCGATCTCAGTTTCATTCCAGGATATTATCTCGTCAGCAGCAAGCGTATTAAAAAACACATTTCCTGACTGTTCAAATCCCGAACCATAAATATAAATTTCATCATCAGCGGAAAAAATAGTATTGCTCAAAGAATCTATTCTGACTGGATGAAGAGACCAGTCCACTTCAATATAAAAATTAGAAGCTTCATCAAATTGCATGGTAAGAATTCCATCAGAAAAACCATACGAAGAAGTCCCTGAAACAGAAGTCGGCTCATTGCCTGTATAAAACTCCACCCAACCCTGCCCGCTTACAAACCCGTCCGCAAAATCCTCTTCGATATGAAGCGCTATATCGCAGCGATTCTCTGTATTGATAAAAAAAATAGTGTCATCATAATGAAGGTAATCTCCATTTTTGAGGACCACATTGTTCGGCTGAAATGCGCCGTTTTCTTTTGAAATTGCAATATAATTCGCATTAAAAACGAGCGGTACAGAATCAAATAGCGTGGAAATGCCGTAAGTGTATTCCTTTGCAAGTGTGAGTATCTTGGTACTATCCATCGAAACCAATCCACCGATAGTCGTTCCATAATCCAGGGATTCGTATGTAATATCTTTTGTGTTTTCGTGCGGAATAAGCATTGATGAAAAAATCGTATTCGAACCGGAGGTTGATGCTTTTGTCACTGTATGAGTTGCCGGCACATTGTACGTTCCATCATCATGAAAGTCATCATATGAAGAAAAATTAATTGCATTTATTGAATTGATATAGCAATCAAGAGAAATATTATTTTGCGTATATTGCGAGCCGATTGTAGAGCGTTTGTCATCTGTCAAAAAAGTGAATTGCCCACCTGTTGATCCGCCACCATTGCCATGAAGAAGCCACTCGTATGTCTTTGTGCTGGAAGAAGTTATAAAATCAGTGAGAATAAAAATCTCATTATTAAAAAAGGTTGCACATCGAGTGAAATCAACATTCTGGTAATTGGTCTGCACCTCAGCATAATCGAGAAATCGGGTATCGTAAAAATTCTGGATATAGGCATCAGTGCCATTTGCAGTATAAGTTCCTGCAGATGAAGGACCACTCCCATTTACAAGGATCAAATTATGATTATCGGCATTCATAACCTTATCGTGCTCACCCCAGCTTATATAACCGGAATCCATTGCCAGATACTCCCCGAGCGCGTAGATGATGAAGCTCAGATTGTCCGGATGCTCGTGTGAGCGCCCCCCTGTTCGTGCGACACCGTGTTCCCCAACCAGGCACATATAAGTCGCATCACTTTCCCAATCATTTCTGAAAACCGCCTGCCCTGCCTCCGGCACAAATGTGCTTGTATAATTCGGTTCAGTTGTGCCGTCATATACATCATCATACAAGCAGATCATCTCCACATCAATATTTGATGAAGATGCCCACGTATTGTAAGGTCGATCGCTATAAATGTAATCCCATGCCAGAACATCGTTATCGTAATATGAAGCAAATGCAGCGCTGTAATAATACGAGTTCAGAAAACAATCATCAATCGGTGGTCGTGGCCCATCGGGCATGCGTATTTTAATCCCCCACTCCGTATTCTTCTGAAAGTTGTATTGCTGCAGAGGAGGTAAATAGGTTGTACTTCCAAAAGTTTGGGGAATACCATCTGTAAAGTTCTCATAAGAAAAAGCAAAAGGTATGAAATTCACAGCACTGAAACCAAGATAATGATGCCCTTCCGCCCATCCTCCATCCTGATCAATAAGATAATTTCCAATCTGTCTGTAGAGTTTTGTGACGGCATATTCGATCCATGTCGAGGGCTTTGTGTGGTTGCTTCCGCTTGTTTCCGTATTGAGCACAATCGCAGCCATACCTACAGCAGAAGCAAGCTTCACACCATAATTCGTTTCTTCACCATGTCCCAGCACCCACGCATAATGCAGTAGTCCAAAATCATCATCAATCACTGCTTCATACAGCGCTCCGGTTACCCACTGAATTCTATCCCGAACTTGCTGTTCCTCTCCACCGAAATCATAATTATTTCCTTTGAGAAAATCATAGGCAATGCTAATCATCGAGATAATTTCAGAATCCCAGATAATATTTACATATTCTTCGGATATACTGCTTGAATCCTCTCTTTTTGCTACGAGCAAATATTCCTTTGCTTTATCTCCGTAAAATGAATCTCCATCAATAAAAAATCTGAATGCAGCACATCTCGCAATACGTGCCTTCTGTTTCTCCCATATGTATGATGAATAGTTCAGATCTGAAGCGGCACAAATGCTCGCATACCATGCACTATATGGAGCGCGGAGCACTCTATCCCGAACCTCTTGCACAAGGACCTGGCTGGAATCCACGAGCGTACGGGGCCAGTAGGTTTTCTTCGGCATCCAGCTTCCCTGAGCCGACAGAACATGACAACTAAGCAGAAAGAAAACAGTGAAAAGAAGCTTTTTCATTTTATGGTTTGTAGGTTACCAAGCTGGGGTTTGGTAACCAGAATCTAAAGAGAGCAAAACTTTTTTCATTCTTTCTTCTTATTTTTCTTCTTATGTGTGGTGACCCTATCCCTCACTTTGTCGATCAGTCTTTGATGAAGAACCTTCTTTATCACATCGACTTTACCGTATGAAATGATATTATCACCGAGGAGCATCCTGGTATCATCAGTTAGATTTGTAATTATATTCCTACCTCTTTCTATAGCAAGGATCTTCATCTCCGGATATTTTTTAACGATGTCGGTTAAACTGATGTGATAGAGCATGCTGTTCTTTGTCACTTCAATGTTTATAATACCGAATCCCCCTGCAGAAATAACAAGATCCTGCACATACGTTCGATTGATGAAATTTTTCTTTAAAAAGAAATCTTGTATTACTTTTGTGAGTTTTTTTGAAAATTTTGTACGGGAAAAGAGGTAGAGAACGATCCAACAAAAAAGTGTAATGATCACAATATTTATCAGAACGGACAATGTCGGCAGATTATCCAGGTGAATAATGGGCTGAAAAACCTTATGAACAAGTTGAGAAGGACGCATGGAGTTCACAAAAGTTGCGATCAGTGAAACAAAACCTGCATGCCCGATGATCATGAGTATTGTAGCGATCTTCCGCCGCTGCTGGCTTTTTACGACCAGTTCGGATTCTTTGGTCGTAAAACCCGTGCTGGTAAAGCAGGAAAGCGCTTGAAACTTCGCAACTGTCCATTCCAGCCCCGTGAGCTCGAATGCAACAGCTCCTATGCGAACTACAGTAATAGAAATAATCACGACGATGATAAATAATATTAAATTCATAGTGTCCTTTTTATAAGTAGCGTTTTAATTTAAAAGTAAGATCTTTGCTCAGTATGAGATGAAATTTGTTATACAGATGGGGATATGCTTCTTTCAGCCGTTTTAATTTGGAATTCTTCCACACAATAAGACGCATATCTGTTTCTGCGATCACATCAGCTGATGGTTTTTCATCCATAAGATACTGCATTTCTGCAACAAAATATCCTCGTGACAGGTGTGCAATGACCTTGTCGTTCTTTTTCACCACGGCATCGCCATCAATGATCTGAATGACCCCATCTGCCTGCACGCCGTCATGGCATACAAATTGACCTTTATGGAGTCTCTTCTCTTCGCCCATTTTCCAGAAAACCATGAACTCGCGAGTTTTCATTTCAATGAATATCTTCTTATACAGATCAAGGATCCCAGCATCGATATGCACTTCTTTCTTTTCAAGAAGGATGCGGATAACCTGAATAATGTTGATCACTGCGAATAGCGACATCCAGAATACGATCACGTAATCCTGCAAAATGATGCCACGAGCGGTCATGCACAATCCTGCAACTATAAGCACCACCCGCAGCCAGAACATCTCTTTAATGATAAATCCGATGGCTGTGCCGATATAGTATAGATTCTGCAAAATGACAGTAATAGTTAATGGAAATTTCATATTTACCTCACAACGAGCATTTTAGTAGTAGTGCTGAAAGTGTTATCATCTATTCTTATGAAATAAATTCCTGAAGACATATTATCTGAGAATCTGAGAGTGAACTCATTATTACCAGCATGGGCTTGAAGTCGCTGCTGTGTGGTCTTCCTTCCTTTGACATCATATACAGTGCTGGAAATATACTCCGCACATTTAGAATAATATGAAACGTTCACAAATTCTTTGGCAGGATAAGGATATATTTCTTTGATGAGAAGTGCGCCTTCCTGTTCGGGTATTGGATGATCAGCGCTGACATACTCAAAGAGTTCATCGGTCGTAAAGTAGGTTGGTGCAAGCTGATAAGCCGGCACACTGCCAGTTCTTGCTGACCATAATATCTCACCCGTGGAGGGAATGTACTGAATTGTCTGAATATTAGTAGAAATGCCTGCGGCACCTGCGAGCAGGGACCAGCTTCGATTGGGATCAATGAAAGTACTTTGGTCAAGAGAATCAACAATGTTATCATACCTGTAGCAATAGACCGGGGCATACAATTTCCTGAAATGATTGGTAACAGCAAGATTATCACCAGTAATCACCGTATTATCTGACTTCGTGCGAACTGCAACACCATTTATGTTATTACATTCTATTACGAGCGCAAAGCTGTCCTTTTCTGTTGCTGCGATCACATTCATAATGGAACCTGAACGCTGTACATCATCACTTACAGCTTGTACCACATCCATCGGATTACACTGTCCCGAGCTGTCATAATCCACTACTTCGATGCCATTTCTTATAGATAGAAATATTGGCTCAAATGAATCCTGTGGATTGTAGGAGTTATTATTTCCAACATTGTAGAAAGATCCTACACCATTCTCATTTATTGCAGAAAGGCAGCCAAACAGTCCCGGAAAAGTAAAAGATATCCAGTTCTGCTCATCTGGTTCTGATGGAAAAGAAATCAGTATAATGTGGTTATCCGTGAGTGATTTGTGAGGAATCCAATCAAGAAATCTGGTTATGATGCTCTCGCCCAAAAGTTCGGGTGCATTTATTGTACTCGTGCCCCAGCTTGTGATGGAAGAACAAAGCTTATTGTTGGCAAAGAGAGCTTTGTCATCGGTAAAATCCACAATGGAATTGCACATCATAAGATCAGTTACATCAATATCTCGCTCCAACACATAGTTATACAATGTCTGTCCCCCTGCAACCATACCATCGAGCAGACCATTACCTTCTGTGATATATTTATTATCAACGACAAAATTCTGCTCAAAATTCGCTCTGGTCAAACCGTAGAGATAGGCATTGTTATTAAATAGATATCCAACAAAATATGTGCAGAACACATCGGTAATTTCGTCACACAGCAAGTAACCCTGAGCATAGCCGCGTTCATAATGTGTTCCCCACACTCGCACGAGTTTCTTGTTTTCCTTGTATTCAATATATCCTTGCGGTTCCTGGGCAAATAATAGGTAGGAAAAAAGCATAAACATGCTCAAAACCAACAAGGCAATCTTTCTCATTTAAATTCCTTTAACCGTTCATTATTCGGAGCTGCTTTTTCTAACTTATTTTTCTGTTGTTCGTACTCATTCTGCCTATCATTTGCTTTGAGTAATCTCAAGTAGAGGAACTGCACATCAAGGTCAGTGATCTCCTTATCGGCTTCTTCTATATCCTTACCTTTGTAGGAAAATCCTGTTTCCAGAGTTGCAAGAGCTATGTCATTTTTACCCATCTCTTCCTGTACTTCTGCAAGCATGACATAAGCATCGTAATGTTCTACGCGAGTTTCAATTGCTTTTTGAAGTGCGATCTCAGCTTGCTCAAGTTCGTTGATTTTGAAATACGCTTCCCCTTTATGCCGCCATGGGCATGACCAGCCCGGATACTCGATATTCAATCCCCCATACACTTCTATGCATTCATCATATTTACCGATTCCCAGTAAAAGATTAGCATATTGAAACTGAATATTCGGAGCCAGCGAATCGATCCGTACTTCAAACTGCCCCAGCATTCTTTCCATTTCGAGCATGTACAGATAGGAAAGCATCAATCGGGCATTATTATCTTCTGTATTCTCTGCAAGTTGCGTAGAATAACTTTCATAAGCTTTTTCAAAAGTAGAAAATGAAGGGTCTGCATAATAGTCCTGGAAAGGATTGGTTTGCTGTGTTGTTTCTTCTGCAAATAGTATTAATGGCATACATAGAATTATAGAAATAAATACTAATATTTTCATTCATACCTCTTATTTAAATAATATTGGAAATTATGAAAATACACTAATTTACGTCAACGATTTTGAAAATAACAATATAATATTGGAAACCATATAGAGTGCAGAGGAATAGAGAGAAATAAATCTCATTCTGAAATAGCTTTAATATATCATTAAGGATAGCTTTGGTGTTTGAGATCCTTACATGAGCAGTGAAGTCAAGGATCGACTCGGGTTAGGAAGATGAAAAAAATAATTTTGTATCTCAACATTCCAATATTGAAGTCGCAAGATTGGAATCTTGCTTTACTTCACCAACATCCTCGTTTCCAAGTGCCACAGGTTGTGTGAAAACGATTTCTGTAATTTATAATTACCCCCATCCCTACCACTTCCCCCTATCGAAGGGGAAGGGAAATGCATAGAGCAAAAGAAGATAGATTCTCCCCCTAAATAGGGGTATTTAGAGGGGGTTGAGAAAATATCGAGCATTTCACTAATTTTCACACAACCTGGCCAGGTAATGAATAAGCGATTTGCGTTCCCAAAGTGGGCTTTGGGAATGAGAGACGAGTCAGGAGGGTTGGGAACGAGAAGGTTTAATCGATTATTTCAGAAATTTCTTGTCATAGATTTCTGTGCTTGACATATTATTGCTTAAATGAAAAAGCAAAAAATATAATGAGGTCAGCATGGATAGATTAGCACTACTCAAGGAACTCACCCTTTTACCGGGCATTTCCGGATTTGAACATCTCATTAAAGATTTTATGATCGAGCAGCTTAGTGATATCGCACCGTATGAGCAGGACAGACTCGGACAGGTCACCTTCACTATGAAAGGACAAGCAGACACTCCGAAAATTCTTTTTATTGCTCATCAAGATGAGATCGGTTTCATGGTTGCCGATGTCATGGATTCCGGCTTGATACAATTCCATCCAATCGGCGGGTGGAATAAGTACACACTCCTGTCCAGTCCGGTTGAGATCATTACACAAAGCGGGGAAAAGCATGCTGGCGTGTTCGGTTCTGTGCCTGTGCATTTCACTCGAAATAGCAAAGAGAGAAATCTTGAAATATCGGAAATGTTCATAGATATCGGTGCCAAATCGCGAGAAGATGCCTTTGAAAATTTTGGTATCAATATCGGAGATCCTATTATCCCCATCCCCTATTTCCATTATGAAAAACGCAACCGCAGGATCATCTCAAAGGCGTTTTATGACCGTGCAGGCATTGCAGCGCTTATCGAATTGGGAAAAGCCCTCAAAGACATCCCTCATCCGAACACAGTATATTTAAGCGGAAGCGTGCAGGAAGAAGTTGGCGGTCCCGGCTCCCGAACCCTTGCACGAACAATGGATGCTGATATTTGTGTGGTTCTCGAAGGTGCTCCTGCGGATGATATTCCCGGCATTCCATTCCGTGCGCAAACCTGTGTGGGCAAAGGTGCTCACATGCGTGTGTACGATCCGTCAATGATCGGTGACCCGAAGCTGAGAAATATATTTATTAAGCTGGCAAAAAAACATGATATTCCCTTGCAGGTAACACTTCGTCGCGGTGGCGGTACTGATGGCAGACATATTCAAACCTCAGCACATGGCATTCCTTCGATCGTGTGCGGCGTGCCGGTTCGTTATGCTCATACCCACAACAGCATGATCAGTTTGGATGATTTCGATGCGTTGATAAAGCTGTTGGATGAGTTTGTGAAAGTGTATAAATAATTTACTAACCCAACATATTTACTCGTTTAATCGAAGGTGAGAATGCGCATTCTTACCTTCATTTATTTGTTGTAGCATGAACCATTCCATGACATAATTATCCAGTCAGGGAGTGGCCCCTTACTACTCATTTAATATAGTATAAATAAAACATTGCTCCAAGCGTTAAAATTGCTGCAAATCCTTTAAAAACAGCACTATAAAAATATAATAATGTCGTATTCATTACACACCCCAAAAGTCTTATATTTCTTTTAATATTTTTAGTCAACTTATAAAATTCCAACCTTCAATCCCAAATATTTTCACATTTTCTTGACATCATTATGCATAATAATTATATAAAAGTTCTCATAATTCCTTAGATGGTTTATTGATTGGACTCCCAAACCCAATCAGAGCCATCGTTCAGTTTCCGCTTCATAACGGAAATTCTCGGGAGAAGGAGTGCGCACTCTTTCTCCCGTTATTTTTTCTATTTATTTTACTTCAATTCCTGTAATGTTTATATATACTTCCCCTCCGTGAGTTTCTTTAATAAAAATATATTGTTTTTTATCAATATTTTTCAGACTTGATTTTTAATCATTTCTATTTACTGTAGTATATTCTTCAACGAACTTGTGCATAAGTTCTCTGGTTTTATCTTCCATTGCAGTTTGCAGATTATCCACACCAATCGTAAAAACTCCCAGGTCGGACAACCATGTAGGACGCCACCAGTAATTAATTTCTGATGACAACATACGCAATAAATTTCGCAAGGTCTGGCTTTGAATGCTATGCATCACCTGAACCGAATCCATAACAGAACCGTCTTCACTTAATTCACTTCCAATTTGCGCATATCCTACCGCATCTTCAAGTAGCTTCATAAGATGTTTCCTGGGTATTATGTACTCATACAAATCCATCGTATAGGATACAGCAACGATGCCACCCCTATACGAGGTAATTAAGTGGAAAGCAAGCTGATTGAATCCCTCCGGGCTTACCGTTATTCCATTATTGCGTAGTTCCTGTTCACAGATAGTCTGGATACCCTGTTCAATGGATTCATGATCGATATTTTGAATATTATCGTCCCAAGTGATGTAAACTTTCACCTCAACAAACTTCAGCCCCTTCAAGAGACTCTCGGGAGATTGTGCAAATATATGGGTAGATAAAAATATTGAAGTTATGATGACTATGAATGTGAAAACATTCTTAAATTTACTAACCATTAATGAAGCTCCTTAAAGATTATGTTTAATTTCAAAAATATTTATACAATCAAATATTTCAAAGCGTTATCTTTGATGTCAAGAGCTGCTTGAGAAGCTTGATATTTTCTATATTGATCTACAACGTGTGGAGCTAAGAATAGCCATACTCGACCTTTGTTTTTGCGGTTAAATTGGGGAGATGATCCTATTGCACTAAAACCAATTTCATTACTTCCTCTATACTCCCTTGTACAAATTTACAAAAATATATCCCCGATCTCATTCCATCCGCATTCCATTCAACTTCGTAGCTGCCGGTGTTTTTGTGCTCATTGAGAAGTTGTTTAACCAGTCTACCCCGTAGATCGTACACATGAATTTTTACATCACCGTTATTCCTCACATAATATTGAATTGCAACTGAATTTTTAAATGGATTTGGAGATGCGATCAGAAAATCTTTATCTTCATATTCTTCATCAATAGCAAATGATGACCACACGAGTTCATCATTTACCCAAATATTCTCACCATCAGTTTCAACAAGCACATCATCATCTAAACTCACATCATCTGAACCATTCCCACCGCTTATCCACCAGGTATTCCAATCATCAGCAGTCGAGTATATGAGCGATCCCTCATCCTGCAGTAATCCAATCACTGTTTGAGTAGGATGACCATAGGAGTTATTACCAGAACTTATTACGGATACTGCGGGAGTGACTTCTGCGAGAAATGCGTCACTGGTGCCGTCAATGCCACCGTGGTGCGACACTTTCAACACTTCCGCATCAAGATCATATGTATCGAGAAGGTACTGATTATTATCCTCTACACTATCACCAGTAAATAGAAAATCTACCTCACCCAAACTCATTTTTATCACAATAGAATTATTATTATCTCCTGAAAAACCATTATCATAATTCGGTGAAAGAATATCAGTGGTCATTGTCCAATTCAGATCGCAATTATGATCAACCGAGTCAACCGGGATGTTTTCGTTCAGCAATAAATTCATAAGTCTGATGTACGAAACGTTCATGGATATATCTTTATTTCTAATAAATTTTTCTATATTGAACAACTCGCTCTCAATCAGATCTTCAAATTCGCCATAGTGGTCATAATCAGGATGGGTGATCAGGCAGGCATTCAGCGTAGTTACACCAACAGAATCCACGTAATGAATGAGCTTATTCGAACTGAAATTTTTTCCCGAGTCGATAATATAGTTCTCTCCTCCATACTGGATCAGTATTGCATCACCCTGCCGCACATCGATAAAATGTACTTTCAGATTATCAGCATGGATTTGTCCAAAACTGAGAATTATGATGCCCAAAACTAACAGACTAAAATATAATTTTTTCATTCATATTTATCTAATATCTAAATAATATTAAAACTTATATGGATTTCAAAATACTGTAAATTGTTGTCAATATTGATAGCAGAAAGTTTTAAATTAGTATATCCTAATTGTTATGTCTTCATGATAACATGAAAATAAAATTTGTTGAAAACAGTCTTTATTCAAAAATATCTGGAAAAGTTTTTATTAATCCTTTTGAGAGGGTTTGAATATGAGAAAGATGACTATAAAAATGAAACCTGCAATAAGATAGAAATGATACTTTTTTATGAACTCAGCTGCTGGAGATTCCTTAATTTTATTAATCATTTCATCAAATTCATGATCACTTATTTTTAGATCATCTTGGGAAATTTCCTCTTTGATTTCCTTTTTCACTTTTACCACCGGTTTTTCAGACAGTTTTTCTTCTTTCATATTTTTTGTGTATTGAATCTTATACTTGGAAAGAGTTTTTCTGTCTTCATTTGGAAAGGCATCCCTTAAAGCTGCATTTGAGCCGTATCCTTCTTTTTTCAGTTCCTGGGAATGTGCCTTGAACCAGGCAAACACTTCTTCACGTAAGCTCATCTGTCCTCCATCGGACTATTTGATAGTGAACGTACAGGTGACAGTTACTCGGATTGATTTTTTCCTCGTCGAGGTTTGGTACATTCCATAGTCGGAAAATTCCGTTGAGTAAGGTTCCGTGATCTGAAAAACACCCGTGCGTGCTGAGGTTATTTCTTTTACTTTGCTTCCTGTTGATTTAGCAATTTCGTTTGCTCTTTCAATAGCATTTTCTGTAGCAGCGCCAAGCAATTTCATTTTGATATCCGGTAAATCAGTAGAGAAATACTGCATATTGGAGTATTCAAATGCCAGTCCTTCTTTTGTGAAATCTGCGGGATTTATTGCGAGATTTTCTATAGCATCAAGGTCTTTTGAGATGATGAAAATATTCTGCTCGAGAATGTCACCTTCAATTTTTCCATACTGTCCATACATCTTTCTAACAGTAATGGGCTGTATGTTGAAATCTTTATAGGAGATTGCAAGTTCATTCCAAATTTTTTTAAGTGTCTGAAGCTTGTCGTTCATATTCTGATATCCTGTGGTGAGGTTTCCGACCGGAACAGTTTCCGAGAAAGTAAAACTCCACTTCACAATGTTAGCTTCAAAATCATAGGTAGAATATCCCACTACTCTGACTGTTTGGTCAGTTTGTCTCGATCCATAAAAGAATACTCCGAAAACAATGGCTGCGACAATCAGTCCGAAGCTGAGTATCCATGCAGATTTTATGTTCATGCCTGCTCCATTTATTTCTTTTTTCGTTTGAAAAGACTTTTGATTCCAGACACAACGACCATAAAAATGAGAACCTTGAGAGCGTTTAGGATAACACGTGTTTTGTCGATTATTTCAACATATTCTGCGTTACCATCTTTAATTTCGATATAACCAACGGGATTGACATCTACAGTCATGCCAAGACCACCACCTTTGCCGGTTTTAGCACCAGGTTCATCGCTCTTGCTTTCCTCTTCTGATTCAGTTTCAGTTTTGGTTCCCACGAAGCCGATGCCACCACCTCCGCCACCTTTCATTGTGAAAGAGCCCACGGGAATGATCGAAATACCATCGACTTTCATGACGTCGCCGAATATTGATTTTGTGTTTGCAAATTTTTCGAGATTTTCCTTAATCTCTTTGATAAGTTGTTTAACTTCCATTGTACCCCCTGATATTTATTTAGTTACGATGATGACTATATTTTTTATTATTCGTCAACTATTTTATTTTTTATATGTAATAAAAGTCCACCTTCATTAATAATGTCCTGCATCTGCTTTGGAAAAGGAGGAAAGGAAAACTCTTTGTCGCCCACTTTTACCAATCCCTTCTTTTCATCAACCTCAACTTTGTCTCCATCAGAATAATATTCCACCGCTTCGGGACTCTCGATTAATAAAAGTCCCTGATTTGTCGCACTTCTGAAAAATATTCTTGAAAAAGATTTGGCGACAATTGCTTTTATGCCAAGAGCTTTTAAACCGACAGACGGTTGTTCTCTTGATGAGCCGCAACCGAAATTCTTCCCAACAAATATTATATCCCCTGGCTTCACATTTTTAGAAAATTCTACATCAAGGTCTTCGAATAAATGCTCTTTTATAAACTCAACATCTGAAGATTCATAAGTATATTTCCCGGGAAACATCAGGTCTGTATTGATGTTATTCTCATCATAAAAAAAGACAGCCATACTTAACTCCTTTTATTTTCCGGGACGTCCGATACAATAATAGATAAATCCCAATTCTTTCATCTGATCGGGTTGATACTGATTTCTTCCGTCAAAAATTATTTTTTCTTTGAGCAATGAATTCATTTTGTTAAAATCGGGCATACGGAACTGCCTCCATTCTGTGACGAGAAGGATGGCATTTGCATCTTTCAAAGCTGAGTATTGATCGTCGAAATATGTTATATTAGGATTATTTCCAAAAATCCTTTTTGCTTCTTTCATTGCTTCAGGATCGTATGCCTGTATCTTTGCACCCTTTTGAAAAAGTTCATTAATTATAACTCGAGATGGTGCTTCACGCATATCATCTGTCATCGGTTTGAAAGAAAGCCCCCACATGGTAAATACCTTCCCGTTGAGATCCTCGCCGAAATGTTTCACGATCTTTTTAACAATAGTAAATTTCTGTTCATCATTCACTTCTTCAACGGCTTCGAGAATTTTGGCAGTTGAATTATGCTTATGTGCAATTTTGATAAGCGCTTTCACGTCTTTTGGGAAGCATGATCCCCCATAGCCGATTCCGGGATATATAAAACTGTAACCGATTCTATGGTCAGAACCAATGCCAGTTCGCACGTCTTCGACATCTGCATTGACTTCTTCACACAGTCTTGAAATCTCGTTCATAAATGAAATTTTGGTTGCGAGCATAGCATTTGAAGCATATTTGGTCATTTCTGCTGAGCGTATTCCCATAAAAATAATTCTATCGTGTTGTAAAGTAAAAGCTGAATATACTTCGTGCATGAGTTTTTTTGCTCTATCACTTTCTGCGCCGATGACTACTCTGTCCGGTTTCATGAAATCGTCAATTGCGACACCTTCTTTAAGAAATTCAGGATTTGAGACTACATCAAACTCATAGTCTGCTTTTCGGTTTTTAAGGACGTCAGAGATAGTTGATTTAACAAAATCGGCGGTTCCGACTGGAACTGTTGATTTATCAACCACAACTTTGTAGCCATTCATGTAATTTCCAATATCCTTTGCAACTGCAAGTACATATTGAAGGTCTGCAGAACCATCGTCATCCGGGGGAGTTCCCACAGCAATGAAAATAACCTGAGCATCTTTTGTTGCTTTTTTTATATCAGTTGTGAAAAATAATCTACCGTCCTCAACATTGTTCTGGACAAGCTCTTTCAAACCCTTTTCAAATATGGGCATCTCTCCACTATTGAGCATTTCGATCTTTTCTTTATTATTATCAACACACGTCACAATATGCCCTACATCAGAAAGGCATGCACCACTTACCAACCCGACATAGCCAGAACCAACTACAGAAATTTTCATATAATATCTCCTAAGTAATAAATTTAATATCCGTTTGGATTATTTGACTGCCATCTCCAAGCGTCTGCACACATATCCTGGATGCCCTTTTCGGCACTCCATCCAAGTTCTTTTTTTGCAAGAGCAGGATCTGCGAAACATACTGCGATATCACCTGAGCGGCGTTCAATAATCTTGTACGGAATTTTCTTATCAGAAACATTTTCAAAAGCATGTACGATTTCAAGTACGCTGTATCCTTTTCCCGTCCCCAAATTATAAATAGTAAGCCCCGCCTTCTGTGTAATCTTTTTAATAGCTTTTAAGTGCCCTTTTGCCAAATCAACTACATGTATATAATCACGGACTCCAGTCCCATCAACAGTGGGATAATCATCACCAAAAACAGAGAGTTTTTCTAACTTTCCAATTGCAACTTGCGAAATAAAGGGAAATAAATTATTAGGAATACCGTTGGGATCTTCACCTATTTTTCCGCTAGAGTGAGCTCCAACCGGATTAAAATAACGAAGCAGTACTACATTCCATGAATTGTCAGAAGCAAACAGATCTTTCAAAATTTGCTCAATTTCTAATTTTGTTTGCCCATAAGGATTTGCCGGATACAGGGGAAAATCCTCTTTGATTGGTACTGTATGAGGATCACCGTACACGGTCGCTGATGAGCTGAACACAATATTTTTCACATTGTATTCCTGCATGACTTCAAATAAAGTAATGGATCCGCTCACATTATTGTGATAGTATAGGAGCGGCTTTTCTACAGACTCGCCAACTGCTTTTAGTCCGGCAAAGTGAATGACTACATTAAACGTATGCTGAGAAAAAACCTCTCTCAATCCCTCTTTATCAAGAATATCAATTTTATAAAAAATTAAATCTTTACCAGTAATTTCTTTGACTCGTTCGAGCGCTTCCAGTTTACTGTTAGAGAGATTATCTATAACTACTATCTCATGTCCAGCTTCGAGAAGTTCTATACAGGTATGGCTTCCAATATAACCAGCTCCTCCTGTAACTAATACTTTCATGGCTTCCACCTTTTTTTACGAAAATGAGTAGTTAAATGTATCCATAACTTGCACTACTCGCTGCGCAGTATGCCCGTCCCACAATGGCGGGATGCTTCCTTTTTTATACTTCCCATCTAAAATTTCATTTACTTTCTGAACAATTCCATCTTTATTCAATTCAACAAGTTGATTTGTACCAAGTTCAATAGTGATGGGACGCTCAGTATTTTCTCGCAAAGTTAAACATGGTATACCAAAAACAGTCGTTTCTTCTTGTATGCCACCTGAGTCTGTGAGCACAAACTTTGCATACTTCTCAAGTTTTAGAAAATCAAGATAACCTATTGGATCGATGAGTCTTAGGTTTGCTATCTTATTAACTTTTTCTTCAAAACCGAACACCGAAATCTGCTTTCTTGTGCGAGGATGTATGGGAAATACGAGTGGAATTTTCTTAGCTATCTCAGAAAATGCATCAAGAATTATTTCGAGATTCTCTTTATCGTCAACATTGCTTGGTCTATGCAGGGTTATCAAAGCATAAGAATGTTTTTTTAGCCCAAGATCATCCATCATTGTAGAGTGCTCAGCTTGTTTTTCATATTGTATAAGAGAATCTATCATAGCATTACCAACAAGGAAAATCTTATCTTTTGAAATCCCTTCACGAATAAGATTCTCATCAGCATCTTCTGAGGGTGTGAGCAACATACTCGAAATACAATCTGTCTCTATCCGGTTGATCTCTTCAGGCATTCTTCTGTCATATGAACGCAGACCGGCTTCAAGATGCGCAACATGTATATGAAGTTTTACAGCATCAATAGCACAGGCAACTGTTGAATTCACATCACCTGCAACGAGAACGAGATCCGGCTTCTCCTGCAAGAGGAATTGCTCGAATGCGATCATTACTTTTGCTGTTTGTACCCCGTGAGTTCCTGATCCCACTCCAAGATATACATCGGGTTTTGGAAATCCGAGTTGTTCGAAAAATATTTCTGAGAGATTCTTATCGTAGTGCTGCCCTGTATGAATGAGCAACGGTGTGTATCGTGAATGCTTTTTTAGTTCAAAGTATATAGGACCCACCTTCATAAAGTTGGGACGAGCCCCTACAACTAAGGCAATTTTCACTTTAACCTACTTCAGAAATTTTAACCACAAATTAACACGAAAATACACGAATTAAAAAAGAGAGACACAAAAATCATTCTTCATCTTTCCTTTACGTCTCTGCATTCTTCTCTCTGCGTCCTTTGCGTGATTCTTTGTTTTCATGATAACTTAGTAAGCTTCAAATTTTGGGGACTAATAACGTTTTTTATTCGGGCTGTAGCGTTTTGGTCGTTCCTTATGTTCAACAATAGCTCCTTCGACGTCTTTCATGCTCAACTGGACTTTTCCATCACGATCAATGCCAATGACTTTCACCCTTACTTTATCGCCAAATCCTACCACATCAGCAACGTTTTCAGTTCGCTTATTTTCCAGATTCGATACATGAACCAGACCTTCCTGGCGAGGAAGAAATTCTACAAAACAACCAAATTCACGTACATTTTTGACAACGCCGTTATAGATCTTTCCAATTTCTGGTTCTTCAACTATGCTGGCAATTCTTTCTCTTGCCTTTTGAATTGAATCCCTGTCAGGGGAAGCTATTCGAACAGTACCATCATCGTCGATATCAATGGCTACGCCTGTTTCTTCAATAATTGATTTGATCATTTTACCCTGAGGTCCGATAATATCGCCAATCCTGTCAGTTTTAACTTTCATAACCTCTATGTGAGGTGCTATCGGTGAAATATCCGGGCGTGGTTCTGCAATGGTTTCCTTAATCTTATCAAGAATAAAGAAACGGCCTTTATTAGCTTTTTCCAGGGCAACGGTCATGATCTCATGAGTGATACCTTCAACCTTGATATCCATCTGCAGGGCAGTAATACCTTTATCTGTTCCTGCAACTTTGAAATCCATATCACCGTAATGATCTTCCATGCCCATGATATCTGTAAGTACAGTAAATTTATCATCCTCAAGAATGAGTCCATTTGCTATACCGGCAACAGGTCCTGATATTGGCACACCGGCAGCCATCAAAGATAAAGTTCCACTACATACGGTTGCCATTGATGAAGATCCGTTTGATTCCAGAATTTCTGAAACAATCCTGATAGTGTATGGAAATTTCTCTTCATCCTCAGGAATGACAGGGAGTAATGAGCGTTCTGCAAGATTTCCATGCCCGAGCTCTCTTCTGCCGGGTCCTCTCATAAAACCAGCTTCGCCCACACTGAATGGAGGAAAATTGTAATGGAGATAGAATTTCTTTTTATACTCTTCACCGAGTTCATCAATAATTTTCTCATCAGAGCTCGTGCCGAGAGTTACCACTCCAAGGGACTGAGTTTCACCCCGTGTGAAGAGTGCAGAGCCATGAGTGAAAGGAAGAATATCAATTTCACAAGTGATATCTCTTACATCATCCATACCTCTGCCGTCAACGCGTGTATTGGTTTCGAGGATCTTTTTTCTCAACAGTTTTTTTAGAGTTCCATCAAAGGCCTGATTGATCTGCCCTTTTTTCTCTTCAAATTCCTCTACAGATAACTTCTCCTCAAAAGAGCCAATGACTTCATCCTTGATAGTATCGATTAATGCATTTCGTTCCAGCTTATCTGGCACATTCAATGCGTTCTCGATCTTTTCGGTGGTTGCATTTTCAACTTCCAGAATAAGATCCTCATCAATAATATCGATCTCATATTCACCCTTTGGTTTCGCAGCTTTTGCAATGAATTCATTTTCAAAAGTGATCAATTCTTTAATACTTTCATGGGCTTTATTGAGGGCTTCGAGCATCTGCTCTTCGCTAATTTCATTAGCGCCAGCTTCGACCATCATTACAGCATTATCTTTCCCTGCAACAGCGAGATCCAATTTGGATTTCTCAAACTCCTCAACTGTGGGATTGATAACGAATTCATCATCGATCAATCCAACATTTACACCTGCAATAGGTCCATGAAATGGGATATCGGAAATACTTAATGCGGCAGATGCCCCGATCATTCCCAACATTTCGGGAGAGTTCTTTTTATCATATGAAAGCACTGTAATAACTACATGCACATCATTTCTGAAACCATCCGGGAAAAGTGGTCGCAGTGATCTATCTATTAATCTTGCTGCAAGTGTTGCGGTAGTTGAGGGTCTTGCCTCACGTTTGAAAAAACCACCGGGAATTTTGCCTGCAGCATACATTTTTTCAACAAAGTCGACCATGAGGGGGAAGTAATCAATTCCCTCTCTTCTTGTCTTGGAAGCTGTGGCAGTAACAAGAACAACCGTACCTCCATATTGCACAAGCACTGAACCACCCGCCTGTTTCGCCATTCTGCCAGTTTCAAGCGTCAGCGTTCTGCCGGCAAATTCTGTTTCCATCCTAATTATGTTACTATCCATCTAGCTCCTGTCTGAACAAAGGAATACAATTCATCCTGTTCAATCTGCTCTTACTTTCTGATCTTAAGAGCTTTAATTAACTTTCTATAGCGAGTAATATCTTTATTTCTAATATAATCTAAAAGTCTTCGTCTCTGTCCGACAAGCATAAGAAGCCCGCGTCGGGTATGATGATCTTTCTTGTGAACTTTCAGATGTTCTGTAATACTCGCAATTCTCTGAGTGAGGAGTGCAATCTGTACTTCAGGGGATCCTGTATCAGATTCATGTAAACCAAACTCTTCGATTATTATACGTTTTGCGTCTTTTTCCAAAGCCACTCGTCCTCCTAAATAAGACTATTTAACAAAATTATCCAGCACTTCTGTAAGTGTCGGTTGACCAATTTCCTGCAATTCGTAGGATACTCTTACTGCAGGCTTGTTTATTTTTATTATTCTTCGTAAATCAATGGGAGTTCCAATTACAACAACATCACAATCAACTGTATTTATAGTTTTTTCGAGATCTTTTATCTGCTGCTCGCCATATCCCATAGCAGGAAGAAGAATTCCGATCTCAGGATATTTTTTATAAGTCGCTTTAATTGTACCAACAGCCCAGGGACGTGGATCGACAAGTTCTGCTGCGCCCCAACGTTCTGCTGCAACAACGCCTGCGCCGTATTTCATCTCACCGTGAGTGAGTGTTGGTCCATCTTCCACAACGAGGACTCTCGCTCCTTCGATAATATCAGCATCATCAACAAAAAGTGGAGATGCAGCGTCGATGATGATCGCATTTCTATTTACAGAACGGATGTTATCACGGACTTCGAGCACATCTTCTGGATTTGCAGAATCGATCTTATTAATCACAACTACATCAGCAAGACGGAGATTTGTTTCACCGGGATAATAATACAATTCATGACCCGGACGAAGAGGATCAGCTACCACAATATTCAACATATTATCTGATTTATAAAAGGAAGTATCGTTGTTTCCACCATCCCATACGATGACATCGGCTTCTTTTTCTGCTTCAGTAAGAATTGCTCCATAATCGACACCGGCATAAATGATGCTGCCCATCTCTATATGAGGTTCGTACTCTTCCATTTCTTCAATCGTACATTCATGTTTTTTTAGATCTTCAAGCTCTGCAAATCGTTGCACTTTTTGCTTAACAAGGTCTCCATACGGCATAGGATGACGGATCGAAGCGACCCTCAAGCCCCTGTCCTTCAGGAACCGCACAACTGCACGTGAGGTTTGGCTTTTCCCACAACCTGTTCGAACTGCACAAACTGTTATAAGAGGTTTGGTTGTTTTGATCATTGTCTCGGTTGCACTCAGGAGCACAAAATCAGCACCTGCTGCATTCACGATCGAAGCTTTATGCATAAGATATTCATAATTTACATCACTGTAGGCAAATACAACCATATCGATATTATGTTCCTTAATCAGGTTTACCAGTTCAGCTTCAGCAAGGATTGGGATGCCTTCCGGGTATAGTTTGCCAGCTAATTCTGCAGGATATTTTCTTCCGTCAATATCTGGAATTTGTGTTGCAGTGAAGGCAACTATTTCATAGTCAGGATTATCACGATAAATAACATTAAAATTATGAAAATCTCTTCCAGCAGCACCCATAATAATGACTCTTCGCTTCATGTTCTATATCCTTTCTAGGTACATTTTTTTCTATATAACTTTGGGGGTAGAATAATGTGTCAAGTTTCATGACCCTATCCCAACTTGATACTCGAAATTTGAAACTTGAAATTAGCAGCGCATCAACCCGATCAGACTTTAACAGCCGAAGGTGTTGAGTTAAGAACGATCAGAAAGTCAAATAAATTAATTGTATTTTTTCTGTAAAGAAAGGCTCCAAATTTGATGAAACGGAACCAAAAAGATTTTACCACAGAGAGCACAGAGAGAACAAAGAAAAATAGTAAAAATGTCTAATCCCGACACCAAGTGGAATAAGATTTGAGTCGTTTCCCTAAATACTGATTACCATAAAATGTCTTTAAATACTTTTCTCGACGAATTGCATCTTACTTATCTAAACACCACTCATAATATATAATTTTAAATGGACGGCGATGTTTCGTGGATTCTACAAAACCAGATTGGTGGCGCTCAAATCTTAATTTCAAATCTTTCGTATAACCCGTATATTTATTGCCATCTTTTAAACTCTTCAAAACATATGTGTAATATCCGTTTTCCATAATAAGATTTTAAATTATTCCACTGTGCGGACACAACGAACTGACCTCCCGCCTCGCTCAAGGGGGCTGCCCCGTACGATGGTAGTTTTATAATAGTACAAGCTCCGGCTCCAGGCGTGGCCACTATAGAACTCTGTAGAAGACCAAAAGAGCCCATTGCTCCCCATATAGCTGTAGCTACCATGGAGGTAGTAGCGGAAACCACCAGGAATGAAGCTAAAGCCACTGGTGTCAAATTCAGGGTCGTTTCTCAAAACACCACTGTTCCATAAATCGTATCCTCCAGCCAGTTTGCTGCCTTCGTTAGTACCACGATAACCAACAGCATGGGCTTCGCTGTAACTCATACCGAGTTCCATTTCCAGTTCCATTATCTCCTCATCGGTAGGCACATGCCATCCTACTGGTGCAAGTCCTCTTGTGTCATCAACCGCATACCAGTTATACAGATTACCATAAGTATCCGAATTGGTAGGATCATTGTTATAAACACAGTATGCCCCAGTAGAAAGTCCATCCCAGGTGCAAGAACTGGTAACATTTGGAATCGGATCACTGTTCCTGTAATGAGTAACTTTTAGGTTCTCGATCATCCATTCCTGATCACCAATTACCAATGTCTGGTATATGTTTCCGTCAATGTCTGTAACAGTGCCTGTGCCACCACCTTGTTCAATTGAAAAATAGCTATCACTATAATCATTTACTGAACTATTGCTTGTACTTGTTATCTTAACCTTGTAACTCGATGATTCCGTCAAATCCGTTGGTATGCTCCAGCTATATGTCCCATCACTTGGTGTAGAATCTTCAATTTCCCTATTATACGTACCTGATTTATACAGATCAATCTTAACATAACTAGAGATATTGTCGTTCCAGGTAATATTGTAAGATGTTCCCATTTGCCAGGTCTCGCTACCATTTGGTGAAGTTACTGTTATGTAATCAGCAACTGGTTCTTCTTCAATAGTAAAATAACTATCACTGTAATCATTAACAGAACTATTGGATGTACTGATAATCTTTACCTTGTAACTCGAGGATTCTGTCAAATCTGTCGGAATACTCCAACTATATGTCCCATCACTTGGTGTAGAATCTTTAATTTCCCTATTATACGTACCTGACTTATATAGATCTATCTTTACATTACTACTTATATTACCATCCCATGTTATAATCTGAGATGATCCCATCTGCCAGGTCTCGCTACCATTTGGTGAAGTTACTGTTATGTAATCAGCAACTGGTTCTTCTTCAATGGTAAAATAATTATTACTTTGATCATTTACTGAACTATTCGATGTGCTGGTAATCTTAACCTTGTAACTTGATGATTCCGTCAAATCCGTTGGGATACTCCAACTATATGTTCCATCGCTTGGTGTAGAATCTTTAATTTCCCTATTATACGTACCTGACTTATACAGATCAATCTTAACATTACTAGAAATATTGTCGTTCCAGGTGATATTGTAAGATGTTCCCATTTGCCAGGTCTCGCCTCCATTTGGTGAGGTAACTGTTATGTAATCCAATAAACCATTATCACTTGCAATAACTGTTTCCCAATTAAAAAGTTCAGTAGAATAATCAACTAATGAAAAGCTTAATATCTCAATCTCAAATCCTAAATTACCATCTACTCCTCCAATTAGCTCCCATTCCCAGTTTGTTGAGATATTTCCATCAAATTTTAAATAAGGTTCTACTTCCATATAGGGACCTAACACTCCAGCAACCTTCAAAGTTAATTGAGGAGTAATATATCCTTTTGCATATACATCTCCGGTTAATGCCCATTCGATAGGATGACTATTGAACTCGAAATATTTATTCCATATATCATCCCATCCACTACTGTGTTTGTATTCTGCACCAAACTCTACAGATGCTTCCGCATCAAATCCGCTCTTGATTGTACCTTTAACATCCAATTGAGTCTCGAACCCCGCAACAAAGGACAATTCTATAAAACAAGGTACGGGACCTATCGGAAATGGTGGTGAAATAAAAGATGCTAATAATATCTCATTCCCATAATCTATAAATGCTGAAGTAGTTATCTGCAAGTCACAATCATATTCTAATATTCCTTCCGCTGATAATAAAAGATGTTCTACACGAGGAGGAATCAGACCAATTTCGAGTTCGCGGTTTAGATATGGTTCAAAAGAAACATAACCTTCTGGAATCGTTGCTGAAATGGTAACATTACCAATAGTACCTGAATATAGAGTTGTATTGTCTAAATTTATTCCACCTCTTTCAACACTCACACCTTTTGCTAAGTATGTACAATACATTCCATCAAATTTACTTTCTTTGCCGATTGTTAATTTAATAGAATCTTTAATAGCACAATTTTTAATTGCATTAGTTAAACAAGCTTGTTCAGTTTGAAGGACTATCTCATTCCCATTAATATCTACATTTTTTACTTTTCTCATATATCCGTAATCAGTTTGACCAATTATCACATCATCAATATTAATTTCAGGTGGATCACCGGTGTATGTGTAAGAATAAGAAGCACCTGTACTGTCAATTTCTGGCTCTGAAAGATTTGTTTCATCAATTATTACTGTTTCATCCGTCAACTCTACATCTTCATCGTCACCATTACCTGGTTTGGTAGATTTGCCACAGGAAAATATGAATAATAATAGAAAAATTATGGCTAAAAATGTTAATGTTTTTTTCATTGAATTATTCCTCCATTTTTCCATTATTTAAATTTTATTTGTATCAAATTATTATAAGTTCTTAATTTTTTTATCATAGAATCTCCTTCAGCATCATAAAAAACCAATAAGAAATGTTTTATTATACTTTATTTAATTCCTTTTCATCCTTGTCAAATTTTTCTTGAACCTTGCGAACGGTTAGCGTAGTTATCCTTCGAAACGGTTCACACTTAACAGACCTTTGCGAAGGTCTATCGACCGTTCGCAAGGTCTTTACGCAATTGTTCGAAAATCAATAGCGCCCAAATCCTCCAGTTGACGGACAAGTCAGCGCTGATTATGCTGATGAACGCTGATCAGACTTAATTGTAACTCAACATTCCGACCTGTCGGGGATTAACGGAGTGAAGACTGATGTTGAGTATGTGCAGGATGCGCAAGATTGGAATCTTGCGTTACTTTTCCTTTAAAGAAGCGCTACTAATAAATTATCTGTGATTGACCCGGGAAAAGGATCATTTCAAATAGAAATACTACAAGCGAAATAAGCACACTTGCAATTGCAGAAGAAAGGCAGCCCTTTGTCTGAACGTTTTTGAAGAATGCTGCTGCGATAATGATCATCAAGCCGTTTATAAAGATCAGAAATATCCCAAAGGTCAATGCAATAAGTGGAAGTGAGATAAATAAGAAAATCGGTCTTATAAGCACATTAACTATACCAAGCACGAAAGCGAACAAAAGTGCAGTACCAAAGTTCTTGATCTCGATCAATTTTGTGAACCTGCTCACGATGAGTATTGCAAGCGAATAAATTACTAATCTAATAATGTAATCCATTTTATTCTAAGGTATCCTTTACGTATTGTCTTCTTATTTCATCCATGGAGTATTCGTTATTTTTTGGTGCTAGGAGCTCTGATTGCTTTATCCTTGCCATTATTTCTTCAAGCTCTTTCTGCCTATCCTCTTGTGTTTGCTCTTCTTCCAAGGGAAGGATATCAATTTCCTTCCTGTCTGTTGAGAGCATTCCTGTGGCAATTACCGCAATTGAAATAACATCTTTAAGATCCTTATCAAATACCAGTCCATGAATGATATTTGTATTATCATGTGTTTTTTCATAAATGATCTTCGTCACTTCCTCGTATTCTTTTGTCACAAAATCAAAACCAACTGTGATGTTTACAAGAATAGCTTTAGTCTCCTCCAAAGAAATATCCTGTATGAGTGGATTATCAAGCGCCTGATGCGTAGCTTTTGCAGCCCTGTCTTCACCGCTTGCAGAACCAAATCCAATAAGTGCATATCCCATTTCCGAAAGCACAGTTTTCACATCGGCAAGATCAACATTCATATATCCTTCTTTATTGATGATCTCCGTGAAAGTTTTCGCCGCATTATAAAGAACGAAATTGGATTTTTCAAATGCCTGGTACAATTCAATGTCATCATATGTTTGAAGGACTTTATCATTATCAATAATAATGAGAGAGTTTACATATTGTTTGAGTTCTGAGATGCCCTTTTCTGCATTTTCTTTGCGGTATTTGCCCTCAAAGCTGAAAGGATACGTTACGATTGCGATAGTTAGGATATCCATCTCCTGGGCTAGTTTAGCAAAGATAGGAGCTGCTCCTGTACCGGTTCCGCCACCCATTCCGGCAGTGAGAAATACTACATCAGAATTAGCAAGTGTCTTCTTAATATCTTCCTTGCTTTCTTCTGCACACATTGCGCCGACTTCGGGCTTTCCGCCCGCACCGAATCCCTTCACGAGGTTCTTGCCGATCTGCAATTTATCTTCCGCAGCAGAAACATTGAGAACCTGTTGGTCGGTGTTCACTGCAACATAATCGACACCACCGAGATTATTTTTGATCATAGTATTGACCGCATTGTTGCCCGCTCCACCGATACCGATGATCTTGATCCTGGATATTTTGTTCGTCGAATGATTAAATTTCAGCATATATGCTCCCTATTTGACCTTTGTCAGGGATTATGTTTTACGTAAAACTTTGTATTTCAAACCATTTTTTTATTCGCTTGAAAAGACGATCTATGATCGAACCTTTGCCCGGTGCAAGTGGTTCGTTCTTATAATTTTTCACACCCCAATACAGTAAACCGACAGCGGTTGCATATTTTGGATTTGAGAGAGTTTCTGTATCTCCATAGATCCCTTTGAAGGATGGGTACCCAGTTTTTGTAGGGATCTCGTGAAATACTTGAGAGAAAAGCTGATTTGTACTTTTTAGATTAGCAGTTCCGCCACAAATAGAGATTCCGGCAGTGATCATCTCAAGATATTTACTTTTTACAACATTATTATAAACCAACTGGGCGATCTCCTGCATTCTGGGATTGATGATCTCTGCAATGAGTTTTTTTGTTCGGAAGGTTGATGGATAACCGCCAATTCCCGGCACTTCGATCTTTGAGTCATCATCAACATTTTCCGGTATAGCATAACCGAAATCTATCTTGATCTTCTCTGCTTCTGCATTTGGAGTGCGTAATCCTACTGATAGATCAGAAGTGATATTCTCACCTCCAAACGGAATTATGCAGGTGAATCTGAGACTATTTTTATAATATATGGATACATCTGTCGTACCACCGCCCACGTCAACGAGCACAGCACCAAGCTCTACTTCATCATCATTGAGAACTGCCATAGCAGATGCAATTGGTTGAAGGATCACGTCTTTCACATTCAATCCTAAAAGCTGCACGCTGCGGTAAATACTGTTCAAATAGCTCATATCCGCAGTAACAAAATGCACATCAGCTTCGAGACGATGCCCTGTCATTCCTATCGGGTCAATTATGCCAGTGATGCTGTCTATCATAAAATATTGGGGTTCTACATGAATGAGTTTCTGATCGCTCGTCAACGGAGCATTTTTGATCGCATCATTTTTGACATTTTCGATCTCGGTTTCAGTAACCTCGTACTCGTTTATCTCTTCGGTATATTTGCTTTTGCTGATAATATTTGCCATGCCATGACGCACAAAACTGTGGATCATTTCTCCAGCCACACCGACAATAATATTTTCTGCATCGATCCCAGCCATCTTCTCAGCAGCCCGGACTGCGGAATCAATAGATTCCGATGCAGCGCGAATATTTCTGATCATCCCCCGAGTTAGTCCCTGGGATTTTGTTTCACCAATGCCCGAGATCTTCAGTTGATTGTTTTTATCAATAACTGCTATGATACAACATACCTTCGTTGTACCGATATCCAATGCTGTTACTACTTGTTGTCTTGCCATTATCTTAATATCACCAATTCATGTATTGGATCGGAAAATCGCACATCGATTTCAGAATAAGTTGCCACACCAAAATTCTGGTAGGCAAAGACCAGTTTCTCTAGTCGTTCATCAAAATCGCGATCACCGATTATGAATCTCACTCCTCTCTCTTGTTCTGAAATGATAACATCTCCATCTTCAATATAGAGTTCAGCCACAGATGCAAGAAAATCAAGGTATTTCATTTTTAATGTCTTGTACACATTGAGGAGGATCTGAAAGTTTGTATCTGATACCTCCTGTCCCAGTGTCAAATTATTTATGCTAATTTTACAAAAGACAGGCAGATCTACACCACTTGCAAATTCAATTTTATCTAGTAAAACTCCTTGTTCATCAATAAGAAAATATTCGTTTTGATCGGTTTGGATATATGCGATCGGGAGCCGTTCTTCAATGACGACCTTTAATGTACTCGGGAATATTCTCAAAATTTTAACATCCTTCACGCATGGAAGTTGCGCCAATCTATCCCGGATTGCATCGTCCTCAAGAAGATATAGATTTTCACCTTTGAACTCCGAAAGAGCGATATGAACAATGTCGGGATTAATGTGAATAGTGCCTGCTACTTCACTGTCTTTCATTTGAAGATAATTCCAATTTGTTACACCAAACTTCAACAGATACGCACTTGCCCCGGTAATACTCATACACAACACAAGCATGATAAGTGCTTTCTTAAAAATCGGTTCTTTTATTATCGTTTTATTTTCCCGCATAAGAAAAATCTCCCCACAGTTTAACTTCTAATTCAAGGTTTATTCCAAATTTTTTCCTTACTTCATCTTTCATTTTTCGTATGAGAAGATATACATCTTTGGATGAAGCATCTCCGTTATTAATGATAAAATTTGCATGACTTTTGGAGATTTGAGCATCACCAATGGAATATCCTTTTAATCCGCATTTTTCAACAAGTTCACCTGCGTAATAATCCGCACCGTTCTTGAAGGTCGAACCAAAGGTCAGGGCAAGCCAGAGATTCTTTGATTTCCTCTGTGAAATATAGGAGTCGCAGAGCTTTTTCACTTCCTGCATATTCTTTTTTTGAACATTGAAAGTTCCTTCCGTAATAATAAATTTCTCAAAAGGAAGTTTGGTTTTTCTATATGAAAATTCCATATTTTCAGCTTGGATTCTGGCAATTTTTCCTTCATGTGTTACTGTTTTTATTGAATCAAGAGCACTGTCCACATTGTGACCAAAAGCACCAGAATTCATTGCAATGATTCCACCCATAGTCCCCGGGATACCACTCAAAAATTCTAAACCACTCAAGCCCTCGAGTATGCATTTTTTTTGAAGATATGCACATTCGATATGAGCAGCAACTGATAATTTTCCGCCGTGCAATTCAATTAAATAGGGAAAATTTTTCAGTGAAATGACAATGCTTGGAAATCCCAAATCAGAAACTAAAATATTCGAACCATTCCCTATAATTTTGTAATGAATATTATTTCTGCAGATGAATTCGAATATTTTCGAAAGCTCATCATAACTGTCAGGATCTATAAGATAATCAGCTTCTCCACCGCATTTTACGGTTGTAAGTAATTTTAAAGAAACCTCTTTCTTTACACACGACAAATGATGTTCTTCAATGAATAAATCAAATTTTTTAATCATTATTTTTATTTGCTACAAATGCACAAAGTCACCAAGAATCCAACTTCGACTACTACATCAAGCAACTTTGTGTCTTCGAGTCTTTGTGGCATCTCTAAACTTCTCTTTCTATCATTATTTTTATTTGCCACAAATGCACAAAGTCACTAAGAATCCAACTTCGATTACTACATCAAACAACTTTGTGTCTTCGAGTCTTTGTGGCATCTTTAAGCTTTTCTTTCTTTCATTATTTTTTCTTGGATTGAGCTTCATTTTGCTTCTCGAGTAGTTGAACAAATTTCTCTGATACCTCAAAAATATTTCCAGCGCCCATGGTGATCACGAAATCACCACTTTTGGCCATTTTCATTAGCTCGGTTGGGATATCCTCCCTATCTTTTATAAAATAAACTTTTTTGTGACCGAGTTTGCGCGCTACATCAGAAATAAGTTTTCCGGTCACTCCCTCAATCGGATCTTCGCGTGCCGGATAAATATCATTGATAATGAGAACATCCGCAATCATAAGAGCTTTCGCAAATTTTCTATAGAACATTTTTGTTCTGGTAAATAAATGTGGCTGGAACACAGCGACTATTCTTCGAACAGAACCTTCTTTTATGCCCTGAAGTGTTTTTCTCACTTCTGTCGGATGATGGGCATAATCATCATATACGAGAATATCATTCACAAGACCTATTCGTTCAAACCGACGATAAACACCTTTGAACTTCAGCAAACCGTTCCTGATATCTATGAAAGGTATTTCAAGCTCGAGTGCTATGGAAGCAGCGAGGAGTGAATTTTGAACATTATGTGCGCCAGGTAAAGAGAGATTAATTGTTCCCAGTTTTTTATTTGCATATATGAGATCATACTCGGATTCAAAATTTGAATACTTAATATTTTCCGCTTGAACTGTTGCACTTTTATCCAATCCAAAAGTACATAATCGCTTTTCAAATCTTGGCAGCAAACGTTTCACTGCCTGGTCATCGATGCAGGCAACGATCAATCCAAAAAAAGGAACAGAGTTCGCAAATTGGAGAAATGCATTTTCAAGTTCCTCCACAGTCGGATAACAGTCCACATGTTCTTCTTCAATATTGCAAATACCTGCTATTATTGGAGTTAGCGACAAAAATGAACGGTCGTATTCGTCAGCTTCTACAACCATATATTTTGATTTTCCAAGAACAGCATTACTGTCAAAATTCTTTACCACTCCACCGATCACGAGTGTAGGAAGCAGCCCGGCTTCGGTTAGTATCATACCTGTCATTGAGGTTGTGGTTGTCTTTCCATGCGTGCCTGCAATGCTTATACCCATTTTCATTCTCATAAGCTCATAGAGCATTTCAGCACGCCTGATGACCGGAATATTCCTATTTACCGCTGTTTTTATTTCGATGTTGGAATTTGTAACCGCAGAAGATTTCACAACCACATCAACGTCTTTATGAACATTTGATGCTTTATGCTGATATGTGATCTCAGCACCCATTTTTTCAAGACGTTCGGTCACGTGGGATTTTAACAGGTCAGAGCCGGAAATCATGTAACCGTAATTTATGAGCAGTTCGGCGATTCCGCTCATACCAATACCGCCAATACCGACAAAATGCAATTTTTTTGTTTTTCCTAACATTCTATTCCTAACGTGCTAATAATATCGCTGACAATATCCTGAGTTGCCTGTGGTTTTGCAAGGGACTTCATCGCGTGTACCATATTTTTGGATTTCTCCAGATTATTCAAGATATTCACGATCTCATGAAATAATATTTCTGATGAAAGGTTTTTTTCTTCTATCACTACTGCTGCATTTCTATTTCCAAAACTCTCTGCATTTTTAACCTGATGATCCCCTGCAGCCCATGGAAAGGGAATAATAATTGCAGGGATTCCAAAATATGCAACTTCAGAGAGTGAGATCGCCCCAGCCCTGCACACAACAAGATCGCTTGCAGAATAGGCAATGTCGATGTTATCAAAAAATGGTTTTATAATAAGATTTTCATTTTTTCCATAGAGTTCAAATATTCTTGAATGATCACGTTTACCCGTCTGAAAAATCACCTGAAAATTATTTTGCATCAATTTCTCGAGAATCGGAAGTACCGCATTATTGATCGGTGTTGAACCCAGACTACCACCATAAATAAAAACTGTCTTTTTGTTTTGCAATCCCAGTATTTCCAGCGCTTTCTCCCGGGAAATCTTTATCGGTGTACGAATTGGATTCCCTGTATAATAAATTCGATTTTTGCAACATTCCAAATAATCGCCTGCTTTGTGATTTCCAAGATAAATTCTTCGAGCATAAGGTGCAATGAAACGTGTGCTCAAACCGGGATAGCTATTTTGTTCCTGCAAAAATATTGGAATTCTTTGCAGTTTTGCAGCATAACCAGCAGTTCCGCTGACAAATCCCCCGCATCCTACAAAAATTGATATTTTGAACTTCCTATAAATATCCTGTGCCTCAGCAATACTTTTCAGCATATAATATGGAAATAGCAAATTTTTAAATGTGAAGAATCTGTATAATTTCTGCACATTCGTCGGAATGCATTGATATCCGTATTCTTTCAGTAACTTATTTTCTATACCGTTCTTTGATCCGATAAATATTACTTCGCATTCATCCAGCTGCTTTTGTAGTTCACGAGCAATTGCAATACCCGGAAAGATATGTCCGCCGGTTCCACCTGCTGCAATCGCAATTCTATGCATATTGAAGATCCTTATCAAGCCGTTCATAACGGTCGCGTTTACTTGCATTGATAATTACTGCGATCGCGATAGAGTCGATCAAAAGCGCTGAACCGCCATAACTTATGAATGGTAATGTCACGCCGGTCGAAGGGATCAGACTCACTGCCACTGCAACATTTATAAAAATATTATAAGCAATTCCGAATCCCAATCCTGCGATCAGAAATGAATAAAAAGGATCGTGGGCACGCTGCGCTAAAGTGAAACAATTAAGTAACAGAAGCAGATAAAACAACAGAAGCATGATACTTCCTACAAACCCATACTCCTCACCAAGTATGGAAAAAATATAATCGGAATGGGCAAAGGGCAGGTAATATAATTTTGCCTTCCCCTCTTCAGATCCTCTGCCTGTTAACTTGCCATTAGAAAGTGCAATAAGGGACTCTCTCGGCTGAAAGAACGTGTCATTATGATTTTGAATCTGCACCTCTTTGCCTGTAAGAAATTTCACAAACGAAACATACCGGGTTCTTCGATAAGAAGGACCAACCGATATGAGCACTACAAGTACAACAAGGACACTCACAGATATCAATGTGATCGTGGACAGTTTCACTTTTGCGATAAAAAGCATGCTCAGAAAAATAAGAAAGAGAATACCCGCCGTGCTGAGATCCGGTTCAAAGTATATCAGGCCGACATAAAGTGCAAGGGCAAAAATGATGGGGAAAAAATTTCGAAGGAAATATCTCGGTTCCGATTTTTCAAGAATATCCTGATTTTTTGCGAAGAAATGAGCCAGGTAAAAGATAAAGATCAACTTTGCCAGGTTGCTGGACTGAAAGGTGAATCTGCTAAAATTTATCCAGCGTGATGAATTATTAACCGTTTTCCCTATTCCCGGTATAAATACTGCTCCAAGCACGATAAGTCCGAGAAATAATAAAGGAAATGAAAGAATCCTCAATCGCTGAAGATGTATATGAGAAAAAATAAAAAAGAAGATAATAGACACAAAAATCCATGAGCTTTGCAGAACGATATTTCTCGATTTGAACTGAAAAGAATCAATGCTACCGATGAGTAACAAGCCAATCAAAACCAAGATCAAGCAGATGTAGACCAGCGAATCTTCCAGAAATTTAGTCGAAATCTTCATTTTTTTATCTCATGAACAAGCAGTTTGAAGTGCTTTCCGCGCTCCTCAAAATTATCATACATATCATAACTGGCGCACCCGGGTGAAAGTAAAATATATTCACCGGGTTTTGAAATTTTATATGCCATGTCCACTGCTTCTTGCAGTCCAGAAACCTCGTTTATGTTCACATACTTTTTGAACGTATCAACGATTTGGGCTTTGGTCTCTCCAAGCACGATAAGATTTATCACATTTTTTTGTATGAGTGGAATCAGGGACGAAAAGTTTTCATCTTTGTCAGAACCACCCATGATAAGATTTATCGGCTTATCGAATGCTGCCAATGCCTTCTCAACAGACACACAATTTGTCGCTTTTGAATCATTAATAAAATTTCTCTTACCGATCTCAGCTACCCATTCAAGACGATGCTCCAAGCCCTTGAAATTTTTGAGAGCTGCGGTTATTTGATCGGATTTCAGTCCGCATAACACACCAACCAGAGAGGAAACAACTGCGTTGCTGATGTTATGTAATCCCCTTATTGGAAGCTCATTAGAGCTCAAAGACAAGGTTCTGCCTCCTGAATTTATCACAATCTGATTGTCATAAAACCATACATACTCATTCACTTTTTCATGAACACTGTAGAATATTTTTTGTGATAAACCAATGTCGCGTAATCGCTTACATTCATTATCATCAAAATTTAAAACTGCGATATCTTCTTTGGTCTGATTTTCAAAAATTCGTAATTTCGAGCTCCTGTATTCATCAAAAGTATGATACCGGTTCAGGTGATCAGGAGTGATGTTCAGCATAATTGCAATATCGGGTCGGAATTGCCTTATCCCATCAAGTTGAAAACTGCTGACTTCTAATACGATGTAATCATATACGCCTTTTTCAATTGAAAACGATGTGAATGGCAATCCAATATTTCCGGCAAGAAGTGCATTTCTGCCACTCTCTTTCAAAATATGATGGATAAGCGAAGTGGTTGTGCTCTTCCCATTTGAGCCGGTTATTGCAATGATCTTTGAGGAAGTGTCTTTTGTAAGCTGAAAGCCGAGTTCCAGCTCGCTCCATAACGGGATTCCTTTTTCACGAGCTTTTCTTAAAATTGGAATATCAAGCGGAACCCCGGGACTCACAATGATAAGCTCGTTCTGAAGAACTTTCTCGGTATGCTCCCCTGCTTCAAATTCAAAATCCTTCATTAGGGGAGGAATATTTTTCAAATCCTTTATTGAACGTATATCTGATAAGAAAGGTACAGCACCGATCTCTTTGAGCTTCTGCACAGCAGCAAGACCGCTTCTGGCAAGACCGATAACAGCAACTTTCTTATCTTTCCAATACATATTATCTCAGCTTCAGTGTTGCAAGTCCGATAGCTGTCAAGAGCATTGTCACGATCCAAAAACGTATCACGATCTGGCTTTCGGACCAGCCCATCAACTCGTAGTGATGATGGAGCGGAGCACATAGAAGTATCCGTTTTCCTTCTCCATGTTTTATGCGGGTGTGCCTGTAATAGTATCTCTGAACCAGTGAGGAAAACGCCTCTACAACGAACACAAGACCGATCAATACAAAGAATATCTCTTCTTTAAGGAGAATAGCCATTACGGCAAGGACACCTCCCATGGAAAGCGCTCCGGTATCTCCCATGAACACCTGAGCAGGTTTGATATTAAACCAAAGAAAGCCCAATATCGAGCCAATTATTGCAGTTGTAAAAACGGTCAGCTCCCCTGCATCAGATATAAATTCGAGCTTAAGATAATCTGCGATCACAATATTCCCCTTAACATATGCCATTACACCCAAACCGAAAGCTACAAGAGCGATCGTTCCTGCTGCCAGCCCATCTAATCCATCCGTAAGGTTGACTGCATTCGAGTAAAAAGTGATAAAAAGTGCAACAAAAGGAATGAAAAATACACCAAGCGAGATAGAGGCATCCTTTAAAAATGGAATACTAATATAGGTGATCGAATGGCTTTGCTGATAACCGAAATAGAGAGTAACCGCGATAAGAATTCCAAGAACAAGCTGACCTGCGATCTTGTACTTTTCCACAAGTCCCTGCTTTATGTGCCGTACATTTTTCAGATAATCATCCAGAAATCCCAATCCGCCGAGCCATAGCGTAACAAGCAGCGCTATAAGCACATAGGGGTTTGTAAGATTGTTCCAGAGCAAGCTGGAGACGATCAAACCAAGACCAATTATGATACCCCCCATCGTAGGTGTACCCTTCTTCTTCATGTGTGTGGCAGGCAGGAGATTACTAATATTTTCCGTAACCTGATGCTTCTTCAGGGATTTGATGATCTTGGGACCAAAAATAAAACATAAAATAAGCGCGGTGACAAATGCACCAATCGCGCGAAAGGTAATGTATTGAAAAACATTAAAAATGATATTAACCCTCACGAGGGGATACAAAATATGATAAAACATTAAGTTGCCAGCCTTTCTATGATTTTTTCTAACGCAATACCCCGGGATGCTTTAACCAATATTGCAGCATCCTCAGGAAACGTCTCATCCGAGAAATGATCTATGAAATCTTCTGCAGATGAGTAATGTGTGATAAATTTATAAAATCTTGCCATATCTCCAATAGCGACCGATCTCCTCAAACCCATATCCCTTACCAGCAAGCCAATATCTTCATGATACCTTTCACTCTCTTCACCCAGCTCAAGCATATCACCGAGAATCACTATCTTATTTTTGTGAGGAAGAGAATGCAAATATTCCAATGCTGAGACCATTGATACTGGATTGGCATTGTAACAATCAGCGATGATCGTCCATTTTTTTATTGCGTTCTCCCTGATCTCCATTCTCAAACCGACTTCAGGTGTGATCGCTAAACCTTGCTGAATTTGTTCGTGAGAAAGTTCAAAACGTTTCCCGATAATTATCGCAGGGATCGCATTGAGCACATTGTGATACACATCATTAAAAATAAAATATTTTTCATCATTTACCAAGAATGAATACTTGTGATCTACTCGAGTTATATCCCTCACCACAAGGTCGTTATCATCATCAAATCCATAGGAAAAGTAAGATTTGTTGCCTTTATTATTCTGAAGATAACTAATATTGCCGTTAAATATTTTCAGAGTTTTTTCCAGAGAATATTTGAAGATATCGTTCTTTTCTTTGAATACTCCTTCAAGACTTTCCAAAAATTCCAGATGCGAGGGACCGATATTCGTAATTATTGCTATATCGGGTTCAACCATTTCTGTGAGAGTTTTTATCTCTCCAAAATGGTTTGTGCCGAGTTCAAGAACTGCTATCTCATGTGTATCCTCGATGTCAAAAATCGTTATTGGGAGTCCGATAATTGTGTTGAGATTCCCTTCGCTTCTATGAACCTTATATTTTTTAGATAACACATTTGCAATGAATTCTTTTGAAATAGTCTTCCCTACTGAACCGGTAATTGCGACTTTGGGAATATCAAATTGACTGAGATAATATTTTCCAAGCGCATTCAATGCCTTTACAGTATCCTCAACAAAAATGAGTTTTCTTGCATCAATGTCATCCTTGAGCTCGTGATCTACAACCGCAAAAGATGCCCCTTTTGAGAGGGCTTCCTGGACAAAATCATGTCCGTCAACCTGCTCTCCACGTATTGCAAAGTAAAGTATCTCCTTACCGGAATGCAAGTTGCACTCTCGGGAATCATGTATGATACAGTTAATTTCTGCATTTTCCGTTGCAGCAGTAGTTGCTTTGAGCGCTGTAATAATTTGCTTGATATTCAAATTTTTCATAAAGAAACCTTAGACTTTGATCCTCGCTTATTGCGTCAAGTTTGCATTCTGATTATTTTGTGTGAGGATTCGAAATCCTGTTTGGAGGATTATCGAAGATCCTTCCAGCATTGTCACACCTGGTTTAGGGAACTGATCTACCACTACCTCACCGTCACCAAAACTCGTGAAGTCAATATTGTGTTCAACCAAAATTTGGCTTGCTTCCTTTACAGATTTTCCAATGCATCTCGGAATGAGCACATATTCCCGATTGGCTTCGTTGGCAATGTATAGAATATCATTATGAGGAAGGACGGTCATTTCCTCAACAATTTTTCTGAAGGTCGGAACTGCCGAAATGCTTCCATACCGGTGATCGTAATTCGGTTCATCATATAAGATCACCATTACGATCTGGGGATCCTCAACAGGGAAAAACCCCACAAAACTCGTGATATAGGCACCTTTAAGGTATCCATGACCTTCAGGATCGAGTTTTTCCGCAGTACCTGTTTTCCCTGCGATAGAAATATATCCAAGCTTGGTTCCTATCCCGTGTCCCTCATCAACAACTGCCTTTAAATAACTTCTAAGTGTGTCAAGAGCCCATAGATTGGATACATGTCTTACTACTGTTGTTTGCGGTTCAAACAGGATGTTCTGCTCCTCATCTTCAATTTTATAGATTATTATCGGTTGTAGCATTCTACCACCGTTCGCCAGTGAGGCATAAGCATATGCAAGTTGAAGTACTGTCACGGTCAGTTCCTGACCAAAAGAGAGCGAGTGCAGTGAATATTTCGACCACTTGCTCGGGTGCCGAACAACTCCAGCACTTTCACCATTAAGAATAATACCTGATTTATGACCAAATCCGAGGTCTGTCAGTGTTTTGTATAATTTATAGGGCTCGATATTATCTGCAACCCGCGTAATCCCACAATTGCTAGATTTTGAAAGCACCTGCTTGAATGTTAAATATTGAAGCGGTTTCACATCGGAAATAGTTCGCCCGCCGATCTTCCTCGTTCTGCAATCGATTATATCAGTTGCATGATATATATTATCTTCTATTGCAATAAGTGCTGTGACCGGCTTAAGAGTGGAGCCCGGCTCGTACTGCCAGTTGATTGGATAGATCGGAAGCGTATGGCTGGTTCGTATTGAACTCCCAATATAATCCCGATTTATTCCCCTCATCGCAAAAATTTCACCGGTTCGGGGTGAGATTATTACTCCTATCGCACCTTTTGCTTCATATTCCTCAATACCATGTAAAAGATTTTTTTCCAGAATTGCCTGCAGGTGGGCATCAATAGTGAGATAGACAGATTTGCCGGAAATCGGTTTCTGCAAAGGCATGTCATCAAAATGAAAATCATCACCCGTGCCGTATTGTATCACTTCGGACCAACCATCCTGACCAGTCAATTCGTTATCGGACACAAGCTCAATTCCACACAATGCGTGGTCATTATCATATTCATAAAATCCAATTAAGGATCCCGCCAGATCGCCTTTTGGATAGACCCTTTCCGATTTTTGCTTATAATCGAGCACTCCGTGAATCCCCTGGTCGCTTAGTGCTCTTAATATCCTGTCCTTCTGAGCTGCATCAATTTGAGTAACCAACTCAAAGCCGTAGGGAAAATCTTCTTCAAAAGTAGATATCCTGCCAGCAAGCTCGTCACGAGTTTTATCTGTATTTTGAGCGACAATATGAATTATTTCATTATAGACTATCCCCCTATCAACAGTCGAAAGAGAGTCTTTCTTTTCCCATTTGATAAGCTTTGGGCAAAATTCCAGTTTATATAATTTCTTATTCCCTGCCAATGAGATTCCGTATCTGTCATAGATAAAGCCGCGTTCTGCGGGTATGATTGTCTTCTTATTTTTATACCTTTGATAATTATTATAAAAGCCGTATACGTCTAATAATTGGATGGTAAATAATCGAACTATAAAAACACAAAAAATAAGAATGAAGATAACTTTTATTGATGTAATCCTACCCTTATTTTCCTGCATGGGACAGTGATTTTGTGCTATTTATCCGCAGCAATAGCTTCCGGAGAAATAAAGTTTAATAAAGAGTAGTTTACTTGATCTGATGAGACTTGATTTTTCTTAACACTGATAATGCTGGCTGGATCAGGAAAACCCATATTAAGCATGCTGCCGGCAATTTCTATAATGCGGGTATCAAGGGACAACTGGCTGATTTCATTTTTCAGATCAGTAATAATATCCCGACTATCCTGAATTTTTTGCTCGATGGTTAAGAGTTCTCTTTGCTGTTCAAGAAAGAGAGAGCGGAGCAAACTGGAAATCACGATGAAGCAAAAGAATGAAATAAAAATGATAAAAAGTATGGGTGGTTTTTTATTCATCAGCACCTCTCTGCGACGCGTAATTTTGCACTTCGTGCACGTGAATTTTCCTTGATCTCTTCCTCGGTTGGAACGATCGGTTTTTTTGTTATGATCTTCAATCTTACTTCTTTTTCACACACACAGCGGGGTAAATATGCCGGACATATACATTCAAGATTCTCATATTTGAAAAATCGTTTTACGATCCGATCCTCGAGAGAGTGATAAGAAATAACTGCGATCCTTCCGCCTTTTTTTAGGACTTCTACAGAAGATTTCAATCCCTTTTCAAGCGCTTCCAGCTCCTTGTTCACTTCGATTCGAAGTGCCTGAAAAATTCTCGATAAAGTTTTGAATGCTTTATCTCTTGGAATGACATTCTCGATAATTTCTCTTAGTTGTTTTGTCGTTTCGATTTTTTTATCTTTTCTCGCCTGCAAAATTGCGTTACTGATACGTTTCCAGAATCTATCCTCGCTGTAGTCATGCAGAACCTGTTCCAGTTTATCTTTTGGATAAAAATTTACGATATCATAAGCGGTGAGCTTTCCGTTGTTGCGATTCATTCTCATATCGAGCTCATCATCCTGAGTATAACTAAAACCACGTTGCTGGTCGATCTGATGGGATGAGAAACCAAGATCAAAAAGAATTCCGTCAATTTTTGTAATCCTGTTAAGTGCCAGCGCAGATGAAAGATAAGAAAAATTTTTATTCACAAATATAATTCTATCCGAATATTTTGATAGGCGTTTCCGGGCAAAATCGATTGCATCCTTGTCATGATCAAAAGCAATAACACGGATATCATTTTCCTGCTCGAACATCGCTTCTGTGTGCCCGCCCCCGCCAAGTGTGGCATCGACGTAGATCCCATCTTTTTTTATGTGAAGGAATTCAATAGATCGGTCTTTAAGAACAGGAATGTGAAAGGATTTCATTGCACGTACTGGTGGGTTTGACCCTGATGCAGGTTATAGCTGAGATGTTTTTCGAAACGTTTAAAATTATCTCCATCCCAGATCGAGAAGTAGCGATTGCCGCAATGCAGTAAAATATGATCGTTCACTTCTTCGATATCAACTATATCCTGGGGGTGCATGAGGTGAGGAGGGGTTTCTACAGAAAGCAGAGATGAATACATTTTAAATTTTTCAAGCAGTTCTTTTTCTTCTTCTGAGCCGTTCTTGAGTTTTTTCACATCAATATAATGGGCAACATCCCCGCCAATCTCATAAGCAAAGAGACCGAATTCCATATCCTGCGGCACCTCATCAAAATTTACAATCTTAAAAGGTCCTTCCGGGAGTTTCACTCCTTTTATCTTCTTAAATTGCATGATCTGTCCAATGGATACTTTCATTGTTCCTCCTGCGGGATTATAAGAGAAATTCATTCTCTTGCAGTTTTTCATCATAACGCTGAGCAATTTCTTCTTCGTATTTTTGGAAATTTTCAGGATTCCATATTGAAAAGAATTTGCCTTCACCCAGAAAAACAATTTTATTTTCTATCTCAGCCATCTCCAATAATTTTTTTGGGAGCAGGATGCGTCCCGGTCCCTCGACCTTGATCACTGTCGCATAGATGCGGAACATTTTCAGGAGTTGTTTTTCATTATCCGTTCCCTGCTCCAGATCTGCTTCCAGTTTCTTCCAGACATCCATTGGAAAGATATAGATCGTGTTGTTTCTACCACGGACTGCAACAACCAGCATTCTTGCAGAAAGTGCAATGAGTTCTCTGAATGATTGAGGAATACTTACTCGTCTATTCGTGATCGAGCTTTCGATCGAACCCAAAAATGTACCGGACACCGAACCTCCGTGAATGCCATGTTTTGAATTATTTTGAATACTTATGACATTCGATGCCAATATCGGATACTTTTTGAAGGTCTGTCAATTATTTTTTCAATTTATTAATATATATCATGCAATTGTGATTTTAGATATTAATTCAGGGCTTCCTCTCAAGCTCACAAAGAAGGACAGCTTTGCAATGTCTCAGAATGAAATGCAGGATCTTTTCCAACACCTCAGCTGCATCGAGGAGACGCTGAAATCTCCAAATGAGATATGGCTCTCTCCTGCGGATAAGCAGTTCACATATATGAAGAAATATGCAGGTGGAGATACATTTGTCGCACAGACCGGCAAGGGCGCTCTCAGCTCCATAAAGTATATTGACAGTGCAGGTGCGGATATGTACAGGACTGGTACGATAGTTTTAAAATAGGTACGAACTCTCTTGAATACCGAAGGGCACTGCAAGGTGCCCTTTCTGTTATTATATGGCGGAGGCGGAGGGATTTGAACCCCCAAGAGATTACAGTCTCAAGTAAAGTATCAATTTACCGTCTTACCAATTAGAACTACGCCTCCGTCCTTTATACTAAAAAAAGAAAAGGGTCGTGCTGTAACACGACCCTAAAACAAGCAGGCAGATTTTCAAAATTGAGTCTTTTCATTTATCCTCTCTTCTGGCACCTGCTCCAAGTCCTAACCAAGTAAGACTGATACTTTACTGTGGCTAAAACCTAAAATTTATAAATCGTTTGTCAAGAAAAACATAAGCCGGTAGGTCAAGCAAACTCCCCTTGCCAGAAATCATCAACTTTTCAAATGAGTTTTCCTTTTTTTTCTTTTTTATATCAATGTCAATATAAGTTAATAATTTACCTCAATTAATTTGCAGTGAAAGGTTAAATAGCTTATAAATCATTGAACTTAACTTCCCCACCCACAATCGTCATATACGGTTTTGCTTCCAACCAAAATTCATTGGGCTCATTCTCGAAATCATCGATCACGATGAGGTCAGCACGTTTGCCTAGTGTAATTGAGCCGATGAGATCATCGCTTCGCATTCCCTTTGCAGCATCGATCGTATAAGCTCGAATTGCTTCCTGCACTGTTATTTTCTGTTCGGGAATCCAACTGCTTTCATTGGGATCACAATGGTATTTTCTTTCTAAAGCAGAATATATCCCGAGAAATGGATTATGTGTTTCCACAGGCACATCGGAACCGAATCCAATTATCGCTCCCTTATCGAGCAGGGATCTGAACGGATAGGAATTTTTTCCATATTTCCCCCACAACCGATCAGTTGTTTTCACGTCGATACTAATGTGGATCGGCTGCATAGAGCAATAGATTCCCTCTTGAGCAACACGCTTTTGGTCTTCCGGCAGGCAGCACTGAAGGTGTTCAATACGATACAAAAGATCTTTCGATTTTATTTCGGGAAGATTTTTCACTTTGATAAGCGTATCGATCACGTAATTATTTGCTTTATCCCCTATCGAGTGAATGGTCGGAGAAATTCCATTATTCGCAGCATAAGAGACAATATCAAAAAGTTCATCTTCATTATAAAAATGAGTGCCATAGTTATCTGGTTGTCCAGTGTACGGATGGTACATATACGCAGTGTGAGACCCGATAGAGCCATCCATAAAGAGCTTTAATCCCCCATATTTGAACCACTCATCCCCAGCATAAGATCGCACACCTTTTTCGATCATTTCTTCAAGTAAATCTAGTCGGAAATGCCAGCATGTTCGCAAGTTAAGTTGACTTTCCTTATTTAAATATGTGAATAATTCAAGGGCTTCTTTACCTTCCATACTGTTGATGCCGGTTAGCCCGAGATGATGAGCTTTATCAATTGCATCTTTGACAAGAGAGACTTGATCGGGAAAAGAAGGATTGGGTCGAGCTTCATTAATGAATTTCCATGCCTTTTCATAAAGGAAACCGTTCAAGGTGCCGTCTGGATTTCGACCAATGCTGCCATCTTTCGGATCAGGTGTGCTCTCATTTATATTCATTTTTTGTAGAGCTTTTGAATTGCATAGAAAGGAGTGAAGGTCTTTGCTGGAGAGTGATACTGGAATATCGGGAAAAATATTATCTATAAATTCTATATTGAAAAAAGTAGGATCATCCCACAAATTATTATCCCAGCCGAAACCATGTATCCACTCTTTCTTTTCAGGATGATTATTCCGGAAATTTTCCAATCGTGTTTTTAAATCCTGAATAGATTTTGAGCCAGTAAGATCGATTGATTTTTTTGAGAATGCATAATTTACAAAATGAGTATGGCAGTCGATAAAACCCGGGAGCAGGACTTTTTTCTTAAGATCGATTTTGAGGACATCATCAAATAGTGCATCGGAGAGATCCTTTTTCCTTCCCACAAATGCAATAGTATTGCCATCAATAAGGACTGTATCTGCAATGGGATTTTGATGATCTTGTGTAAGCACCTTTCCATTATACAGCAAAATTTTCATGGATGGAATGTGAAGTGCTGGAATAAATCGTCAAATTTTATAAAAATGGAGCGGGTAACGAGACTCGAACTCGCGACTATTAGCTTGGGAAGCTAGCACTCTACCACTGAGTTATACCCGCTCGGGTTGACTTTCAACTATACCGTTAATTAACATTTTGTAAATTGTAAAATGTGTCAGATTTGTGTCAAATTGAATCGGAAAATTTGTTCCAATATTTATCATTGTTGATTGATTTCTTCTTCATTTTAATACCATAATAATATATTTGAGCCTATGAAAAAATATGTCAATAATAACATGTTAGATTTAGTACGATTCTTAATATAGATGCCATTATCATTACAATATAAATGGTGCAAAAAGATCTTCATTAATATTCAAAAAGATATAGTATTCTTCTGTATCTTCAAGCTCTTTCATGAAATTATACTAATTGGAATAAAATCAATTCCAAATATATCTACCTGCTTATGACCTTCATTCTTTCTATACATATTTAAACTCAATATACTTTATTGAATGCATATCTATTTTTAAAACAATTTGTAGTAAAGCCTTTTATGTCCTCGATTGAAAAATTATTACTCGATATTGAAAACATTAATAAATAATGGGGTTTTTAGAATGAACTAATTGATATTTTTTAAATCGGCCGTTATTAATCTTCCTTTCTACGTATACAACTCCTTGTAGTTGCCATGTCTTTGAAAATTTTTGGAGTATGCATTCATGCTGAATCGAAAATTCTTGACAAAGTAAAATATATTTATTTTTTCAATTAAATATTTTATTGCATGATTATCAATCAAATGAATTAATTCATGGAGATTAAAATGAAAAGCAGAAAAACTTTAATAATTAAATTTTTCCTATTGTTTGTTACTTTTACATTTGTAAGTGTTTCCTTTGCGAATTCTCAACAAATAGTAAAAGATTATTTATTTCTACTTGACACATCGGGCTCAATGGTTGGAGAAGCAGACGGCAGGGATATTTTTCAGAAAGTAAAAGATTCTATGTATGATAAAATTGATAAAATACCAATTTCAAATGCTTATAAAACAACTATAATTTTAATGACTTTTGATGAAGGAATACAATCTGAGTGGTCTAAACTAATAACTTCAAAATCTAATATACTGGAAGTAAAAGAGAAAATACAACAACTAAGGGCACAAGGTGATGTTACTTGGATCACACATGGCTTAGATGGATCATTGTCAAAATTGGACGAATTAATTAAACAAGATCCCCATAAAACTCATTGGCAATATCTATATATGTTCACTGATGCAAGGAATAAAGGTCCAGGTACTCCTCCTATTACATTCGAAGATATAAAAAAAAGATTTAAAATTAAAGAGGGAGAATATCACCGTTATTTATATATTATTACTTTAGGAATACCCGAGAATGTTCAGGATTCTTTGAAAAAAAAATTACAACCTCAAGCTGACACTTCTAAAGTAATAGTTGTAAAAATTATCTCTACACCACCTGGTAAAGAACCACTTATACCGATTACTTTATATTTCGAGACTGAAAACAAATCCTATCTAAAAAACAAAACGATAAAATTAATAGTTTCTTCTGATGTTGAAATAAATAAATTAGATATAGAGCAAATATCTGCTACTGTAATAAAACCCGATAAAAAAGAACAGACTATTACTTTGAGAAAAGCCGACAACTCTTTTACTTATAGCTTCACGGAAACCGATATTACTGGAGAATATAAATTTCAAATAAATAATATTAAGACTGAAGATTTCCAGATATATGGCGAAGAATCATTAACTGTAAATGTTTATTCTCCAGAAATAAAAGTAGAATGGGAAAAAATCGGACGGTTTGGAAAAGGAGAAAAAAAGATTATTCAATTTTTAATAAAAGCTCATAAATTGCCTTTTAAAAAAGAATGTAAATTTACAATTTTTTCAGAAGAACCCAACAAATTACAAATATTATTTAATAATAAAAAAGTTGATGAACTTCCAATTATTCTTACACCAGATAAAAACAATAATGCTGAATATTCTTTCTGTTTAACATTTCAAGCATTAGAAAAAATCGGATGGTTAGATGGAGTGAAATTTAATGGAGAAATTGATGATCTTGCTAAGTTTGGAGGTACTGTTGCCGGTAAAACCACTTGGGTTATATGGTTAATATTAATATTCTTGTTTCTTATTATTATTTATATAATCTGTTTGGTTTTTGTGAATAAAATCTTCAGCAAATGGGAAATAACCGTTAGTTCTGTAACTGTTCTTTTATCCTCACATAAAAAGTTTTTCACAAAAAATATAGTAATAGGCAGGGATTGTTTTAAAGATTACTTTGAGACACCTTGTTTTAAATTATATGGGAATTGTATTAAAACCATATTTAATAAGTCAATATATTTAAAAGCCTATAAAAATATTAAAGTAAATGGCGAAAAAGTAAATTCTGGTGATAAAAAAGAAATTTTTAGTAACACAGAAATTGAATATAACAACAAAAAAATAGAAATAAAACAAATAATTTAAGGAGATTATTATGGCAAAATCATTAATCGTTATAGGATTAGGTGGAACTGGTTGTTTTATTGCTAGAGATTTTGAGGAAAAAGTTAAGTACCTAAAAGGCATAGAAGATCTACCAAACCACATCTCTGTTCATTACTATGATTCAGAGATTGAACCACCCACAGGCGTTAGTAATGATAGATATACAATAGCAGTCTCGGATAGAAGTAGTGCAGTAAAAACTTGTGAAAAGTTTAGAAGAGAATTACCGAATTTCAAAAAAAGCTGGTCCTTAGAAAATTCAGAACATCCCTGTCCAGAAATATTAGGTTTTTTCACTGGAGAAGGATTGGGTCAACTAAGAGCAAAAGGACGTCTTGGATTATTAAAACACTTACAGAATGAAAGACCAACAATTTTTGATGAAATTAAAAAATCAATTGATGACAAAGTAGAAGCATTAAAAGAACAAAAAGGGCAACTCAATATATTTATGGTGGGTTCCGTCGCAGGTGGAACAGGAAGTGGAACATTCCTAGACCTTGCTTTCTTACTTAAAGACCATTTAGGTGATTATGCAAACAAGATTGTTGGTATCTTTTTAGTAGGACATGCAGCAATGAAAGGACGCACTGTTGATAGGGAATCTCGAATCTGGGCAAATGCAAATACTTACGCAGCTGCAATGGAACTAAACTATTGGCTAAGAGAAAGGGAACCCTTTACAATGACTTATCCGACAAATATAGATTTATCCACTAACAGATTACCTTTCGATTTATGTTGCATTATTGATGATTATAATATAGGGGGGAATGTACTGAAGACTCATAGAGAATATGAAAAATTAGTTGCTGACTCTATATTGGATATTTATGTCAGAGAAGGAGGTGGATTTGAAGGAGTTGATAATGGTTTCGGTATGATAGGTAATTTAGATGATGGTTTCAGCAAATCTTTTGGTAGTTTTGGCAGGGGAACAATTAGATATCCTATAAAAGATAATTTAGCATACTTGGGAACAAAACTATTTTCTATATGTATAGACAATATTATTGTCACCTCAGAAACACAAAGTATAATGACATACCTGAATGAAAGTATAAGAAATCTCCAATTTAGAGATGATCCTCCAACGAAGGATGGTTCAAGAAATGACGATATCAAAAAGAACCTGGACTCAGGAAGGGTTATAAATGGTTTTGGAGAAGAAAAAGGTGTCCCTGCATTTCCACCAGTTAAAGCATATATTGACCAGATAAAAAAAAGAAATTGTTATGATATGATAGATAAAACAAACGAAAGAATTAAGGAGCAAAAAGTTGATTTGGATAATTTTTTAAAGGAAAGAAAAAAAGCAATAATTGAAGAAAAAAGTAATTCATTATATCATATTCTCTTCAAGGGTAGAGAAGGTTCTCAAAGCCTGCTGAAAGAAAAAGGATTATCATTTGTGCATGAATATATTACTAATTTAGAAAATTATATTAAAGTGAAACGTGATATTGCGAATAAATTTTTAGTAGAAAAACTTGATGAAAAGATTAGATTAATTGGTGATGAAAAAAATGAGATAGAAACTCGCTTAAAAACAAATCAATCTAAAAAAAATAAAAATATATATCTGGAGCAGCTTAAAAAGGAATTTGAAATATGCAAAGAATATAAAATATGGGAACAAAAAATTGAAATTTATAAATCTGTCCTTGCAAAACTAAAACAATTTCATGATGGAATAGATGCTGTTCGTCATATGTTGAAAAAAGATATTTTAGATGAAATGAAGCAAGAATATCAAAGATATCCAGGGGGTAAAACATTATATCCCGAGTCATCGTTAACTTTAGAAGTACTGTCGATAAGAAAAAAACAAGAATATTTTGATGATATATTCGACCACATTGTTGGAACAACAGAAGAAAGGATAAATAATTTCCTTATAGAACAGGAAAGTGAATTTATGAGAAGAGTTCTGCTTCCTTTGATGGGTTTATCTGAAGCACGGCAAGAAGACATTTTAATAAAAGAAAATGAACAAATACAAGTTATAGATAGATATCAAAAAGATATTCCTCTTACCGGAAATGAAAAGAAGGCTCTAATAAAAAATTTGAAAAGAGCTGGAAGAATTTTCTTTGAAGATATTTTTAAGGATAAAATTCCTGGTAATATATGGATAGCTCTTTATGATGAATCGAAAATGAAAGAAAACAGTTTTACGCAAACTATCAGTAATTACCTAACAAAAATAGAAAAAGAAGCAGCCAGACCTTTCTGGAGAGGAGCCCAACCTACAAACACCCAAAAATTTCTATCTGCAGATGTAAGTTCTTATGTAGAATTTAAAAGCTCTCATCCCGGTGAGATTCCTGAAAGAAATAAAATATGGAAAGAAAGTTGGCCTGAAGAAAGAGAAAAATTACCACTTGATGAAATAAATATTACTGTATTGGAGATTGGTTCTTCTTTAAGGCATCTAAACAATTTTAGGACTGATGGAAAATATTATGAAGATTATCAAGAATATTCGGATAAAAATTGGCTCTTCCTCGACCACAGATATAATCAAAATACAATTCCAGAGTTAGTTCTTACTGAAATAAATGGAGAAATTCTGTTCTTACTATGTGAACATTTTGAAATTATTAAGGAGACTATCGATAAAAAAGGCAGCTTAACAGGGATATTTAAATTTAAAAATAATGTCCTTGATAATAAACTAAAAGGAAGACAAAATACTATCAATTGGTTTTCAAAAAAAACCGATAACAGAATGGATATACTAACAGAATTGCAGGAAGTTTGGAAATCTATTCCTCCAAATGAACGGAAAAATGAATTCGATAAAATGAAAAAGAAATTAGATAAGCAATATACAAATAGAAAAATTTCTCAAAATGTGAGAGAAATTTACAATAATAATGCAAAATTAGTTGAAAAATCTATTAAAAGAACAATGTATGAGCCACAACGAATTGTACCTCAAAGCTTATTAGCTTAAAATTGTTATCCTAACTTCTGTATAAACGGGAATAATTGTGGATTAGTATTGCTTTTCTATAAAGTATAATTAATTATTTGGTCTAATTTTAAAACTCAGGGGTATAAAATGGCTACAAGATATAAACGCTCGTTAATAATTGGTGCTGGAGATTTTGGAGACTTTGTCTGCAAAAAAATAACAGATGAGATAAGCCCTTTATTTCTTGCCTTAAATCCGATATTGAGTTGTAAAAATTTAAATGAAGGAAAAATTAAAGAGCAAATTAAAAAAAAATTAGATTTAATAAGAACAACAGTTGAATCTGATGAACATCCCGATATTACAAATTACTCTCTACCTGGTTCTGGCCCAAGCGATCCGCTTTCATTTAATATTATACTAATAACTGAAACCTTCGATGAATTAACAAAATTATATGGAAACCTTAGAGATGTAAGAAAGAATTTCTGTGGAGACTATAATATTGATGAACGCTCAATACGTAATTTCGGCATTTTTAATAAAGGCAAAACTCATCAAGAATCTCCCGCAGATTTAAACTATATTATGTCTAAAAATCTATCTTCTGGCGAAGAATTTTCTGGTGATGTTGAAAATGCAGTTAGTGAATTTCTCTTCTTTTTAATATTTTCCCATCTGTGGAGTGTTGCTAATAGAGATTTCAGTAATCAAACACTCTTCAATTCCGAAAAGTATAAGTTTTCGTCACTTGGAATAAAATCACATTACCTCCCTATTTCCAATATTTGCAACTTTTTTTCTTCTAAACTCATAGTAGAATTTATAAATATGGCTTTAGGGAAAAGCGATATTGATGTACATAATGCATCAAAAACAATAAGGGAAGATATTCCTAACATACGTCCTGTTAATAATATTGAAGATCTTGAATTAAAAGAGGTGTATAAACCGCCTTTTACAGTTGACTTTGGCTTTTTCTCAACAAAAAAATCACGAAAAGATAAGCTCAAAGGTTATATCGCAAGTGCAAAAAATAATATAGAAAAATATTTTAAAGATAAAAAAGAATCTACAAAAAGTTATAGAATGGAACTTGATAATCGGTTGGGAAAATTTGCTGATGAAGAAAAAGAAAAATTGATAGATAAAATTAAAGAAGCATCTACATCCCTTAATGATTCTAAAAAAATATTATCGGAAACAATAGGTGATAATTCAGAAAATATACCTAATATCAAACAAGAAATAAAAAATAAATCTAAACAGATCAAATGGAAAAAATTTACTAATTTTAGTAATATAACTTCACCAGAAGTTACTCCGAATCCAATATGGACGACAATATTAATCTTATTTGCTCTTATTATTATTCCCTTTGTTTTAAAGGATTCATTATTATTTTTTATTTCATTCAAATATATATTTACTATATCTTCGATCTTCCTTATTTCCCTCACAATTTATGTTTTTATATGTTTAAATAGATTGAAGGGTATGGAAGTAACATTAAAAAAAAATTATTATAATATCTTAAAACAAATTGACGAATTTTTCGAGAACAACATAGATTCTTTAAAAGTACTTTATTCAAAATCATTTTTAGAAAAAATATTAAAAAGATGTGAAGAAGGATTAGAATTTCTTAATAATCTGGTTCAGGAGTTTGAAAATTATAAGAAAGGCGAGGAACAAATTGCTAAAAACATTGAAGAGGAATTAGACATCTTTCACAATACAGATTTTCAAAATTTCGTTTCTGAAATTATAGGAAACATTAGTCGAGAAGAACTATATGAAAATTTTCCAAATGTCTCTAAACTCTGGAATTGGAAAAAAGAAAATCTGGATAAGAAAAAAAATAAACTAAAAATAGTTTCTAAGAAATATATATATAAAAATTTAGATGATCTACAGGGGTTATTAAGAGAAATGAACTGGATAGAAGATATAAAAAATACATATAATAAAAATAAACCGGATATTATGAGCAATGGACAACCGGGAAGAGAACCGTTAATAGTATTTTTTTCGGATGAAAATTTAAAGAACGGATGGAATTTAAATCCCGGAAATGTACAATTCATTTCAACAGAAAGACCTGATTTTATGGGAATTATAAGATTTGCTGCTTTAAAAAGGGAGCCAGAAAATGAATAATGGAAAAGAACCAAGAGAAAAATTTCTAGAAGAATTAAATGATAAATATAGAGGAGAAAGAGTATACCAAACAAAAAGGGAATCTTTATCAGGTAAAAAAGAAGAAGCTTTCCAGGAGAAAGACAATTTTATATGGGCTACCGGATTTGATAATAAACTCTATTCTCATCAGAAAAAAATCTGGGAGCACATTAATAATGGGAATAATGCCTATCTTTTAAGTCCGTATTTTTCAGGAAAATCTACAATTGCCCTCTTGACATCCTTAAAATTTCTCTTTCACGAAGCAAAAAGTGTATTATATTTAACTTCTACTAAAGCTGAAGCAACAATCCAGCAAAATATAATAAAAAACTTATTAAAAAAGTTGCAGTTTGATTGGATTATTGATCCCTTATTAATTCTACATGACAATCTTGCTCAGGTCTCTCTTAAGAAACAAATGGTCCCACGATTACTCATTACTGATATTTCTACTTTACATTATACTTTATTACCCGATCATAAAAATTATAAATACTTATTTGAATATCTCGGATTGATTGTTATAGATGGTTTTGAGACATTTGATGCATCTGTGCGGACTAATAGTGCTTATGTTTTAAGAAGATTTAAAAGAATTGTAAAACATTATGCAAATCTCCCTCAATATTTAATTACTTCCAGATCTTTTCTTGAAGCTCGAGATACTTTATTAAGATTCATTCATGTTGACGAACATGAAATAGAATTAAAAGGTGTATTTAAAGATAATCGGGAAATCCACAAGGCAGACATCGAATTCTGGGTACCACCTATTGATGATGTTAGTTTAGATTACTCAAATAATGAGTGGCAATCTATTTTAACCAGGATGGATTTTTTTGAAGAAGCATACAGTTTAATAATTGCTGCTGTTAAAAACGGCCTGAATTCTGTTATATTGCATTATGGTGTCCCGTTTAGTAAACACGATAAAAACAATAAGGAGCGATTAATTGATGGAGCAATAAATAATGAAATTGATAATATTGGAAAATATTATATAGGAACACACCCTGAAAATCTTCGAGCTGAAATGGCAGAAGATGGTCTTGACTGGGATGATATAAATGTAATTATTTTCCCGGGTTTTGAAGGTTCTCTTATGGAAATAAGAGATACGATTTTACATATTGGGAATCCAAAAAACACTAATGTTTACATAATATTTCCTCAATTACCTTATTACCAATTTTTTGTTCATCACCCTGAAGATCTCAAACTTTCTTCAAAAGCAGAAGATTTAAGACAAGAAGAACATTATCCCATCTTACCTTTGGATACTGAAGATAATAATATAAAAATGAGACATCTTATATTCTTCCTAAATGAATTACCATCAAATAAAGAGGAGATTGAAAAATACTTTGGTAAAATAAATAATCTTCAAATAAATGACTTAATATCAAAAGAAAATAATAAACAAATCCTGACAAAAGAAGGTAAAGATAAAGTAGAAAAATATATTAAAGAGAAAGGAAAAGATCTTAATATTTCTTCATTAGAAAGTGCTTATTCTGTTTATGTTGAGGGAAGTGATAACAAATTGTGTTATGTTGAAACTTTTGATGTTATTCACAGATTTTTTCCTCAAGCAATTGTCGTTATTAATAATACAAGATATCGAGTAAATAGAATTGAAAATAAGAATATTTTTCTACGTACAGAAGACATTATGTCTTTCACATATCCGATCCTACGACGAATGTCATTGCGGTTTAATGAAATTGAGGGAACTAAATATAAATTCTTAGAAAAAGTAGATGTCGGTTTATTTAGTGATTCTTTAAAGACAACAATTGCGGGATATGGTTCCTCAAAAACTTTAGATATTGAAAATACAGACTTCCAAGAAATTAATGAAGAAAATTTGCATAATGACACAATAGAGGTTTCAGGATTTTATTTAAAAATTAATGACAATTCATCTCTGGTTCATACACTTTCTCACCTTATTTTTTCTTCTATTATCTCCATTTTCCCCAGAAGGGGGAAAGGTCCATATTTTTACTATAATAAGGATACAATTTATTTCTATGATACAGCTTCTAGAAGCAAGGGAGTCTTTCAAGCCCTAAGAAATGAACAAATACTCAAAGATATTTTCGAAAGAAGCTGGAGAATTTTAAAGGATTGCCCCTGTTATTCCGGATGTCCTGGTTGTTTAAAAATATTTGAATGTGAAGAGAAAAATAATAACCTGAATAAAAAAGAAACTTTCAAATACTTAGGAGAACTTTTAGGAAAAGAAGATATTACAAATAAATTTATTACCTATAAATTTGAAGGAGTTAATGATGAGGTTAGATTGGAAGAACTCAGAAAAAAAATATTTGAAATTTATAAGTATAAGTGCGGGATAGATTTTAATGAAGTAAATATCTATCCTGAAATGTTCTTTTCAGATCAAGACCTTGAATACTTTGAAAAAAAATATGGTCCTTTAGGTGGACTGTGTGAAAAAGGAAAAGTATGGATTATTCCAGGGCTCAAAGAAGAAAATTTGATTGAAGTTTTCAGTCATGAATACTGTCACAACTGGCAAAATGGAAATGTCGCAAGTTCTATGCAATATTTTAATATAGATGATATTGATGACACTAATAATATTCTTTATGGATGTAAAAGTGGATTTGCTAAGCTTTTTGTAGAAGGCCAAGCTGTTTGGGCATCATATAAAATTTTGGACTATTATGGTTTAAAAAAAGTAATTAAATCTACAAGATTGTCTCATTATGCTGAATATAATGAAGGTGAAAAATTTGTACTATTTTTAGAAAAAGAATTGGGAATTCCTTTCTTACTGCAGTTTATAAAAGATGGTAATCCTCCAAATTATGAAGGAAAATTGATGCAATATCTTAATAATAAATATGATGAAAGTGGAATTGATGCACTAATTTTACATCAAGCAATAGATAAGAGAAACAATGGTTACCTTAAATGTCTTGGACAGGAGTATTTGCAAAAAGATAGGGATCTTGTAAGAATTTCATATTCATTAGTCCTTAAAAGTTCACAAGAACCTAATTCAACAAAAGATTTACTTGAAGGAAATTCTAAATGGCTTAAAGATAAAATAAGGGAAAAAATTGAAAATTTTATTAATAGTGATGAAGTTAAAGAAATAGACACAAATAAAATATTCAACTATGTTCTTGAAAAAATAAAAGCGCATATAGAACCAATTGTATGGAAACACTTTAAAGAAGCTATAACAGAAGTTACAGGTTCTGAACCCGAGTTAGATGAATTACCCTGTAAAACATGTAAATCAGCTATTCTTGAAACTTTGGAAGATACTTGTATTTTAATTAAAAGCATTAGTTATGCAACAAAAATTAAAAAAGAAATTAAAGATAAAATAGAAGAAATTATAAAAAATTATAAACAATAAAAAATTTGAACTCAAAATCATAAATTTTTCTTCCATTACAGTTACAATTTCTCCATAATAGTTTGTATCAAATAAATTCTTTCATCAATACTTAAATAAAATTTCTTTGAATATTTTAATGACCAGATATTAACAAATAATCTTGCTACATTCATCTCGAATGAACTATCCGTTTTAATTTTTGCTTTATTAATTTTCTCGGTAAAGAATTTAAAGATAGTAAATTGAATTTTTGAAATATTTTTTTGCATTGTATCTGGCTTTTCATTTTTCATATCCATCTGTCCAAGATAGTAATCAATAATTTTCTCTTTATTTATTTCATCTGTATTCTCAGTAATAAATCTTTCAAAAATTATAAAATGCTCAAGCTTGGCAGCATCCAAAAAGAAGTGATTGATACCGGTTTCTGCAAAATCAATAAAAATCAAATCATCTCCCAATGTTAATAGATTCCTAAAAGTTAAATCACCATGTGATATAGATGAGGTGATTTTCACATCTGGATTATCCAATATTGAACAGATTTCTGTTCCAACATTTTCGAGAATAATTGACTGACATTCTGTTAAACCAATTTTACTATTAGGATTTGTGTAATTTTTAATTTTCCGATTCAGATCATCCATCAATTTTTTTTGTGTGTTATTATTAAAAAATGGAACAATCTTATTATAAAAAATGTTAAGGGACATTAAAATCTTATAACATATTTGCCGAATATTATTATAGTCTATTGCGTCATCAAGAGTAATTGCTTCTTCAGGTGTTATTAAACTTTTAAAGGCGGCTTTATCAAGATATTTGAATTCTTCTATATATCCTATTAATGATCTCGGATTGATATATGGAACTGCATAGTTTCTATAATTCTGAACTTCCGTATGAATTTTCTTATAATCACCAACTTTCAATAATACATTATTTAATTTATAGCATTGGCCATTTTTAAAGGATACTTGCTTTGATAAATTTGGAAACAATATTACTTTTTCAGAACTGTAACCTGTAGCAAGTGTTTTATATTGGATCGTTTTATCATAATTTCTTTTTAAAACATGCTTAATCAATTCATCTTCAGAATCCGTTAATTTAGTTGATATACTCCCCATATTTTCAAAATTGAAAGTATCACTATCGAATATACTATAACTATCTTTTTTATTAGTTCCAGATCCAGAAGGCATCCAAGTAATATCTAAATTTTTCAAAAATTTGATGTTACAATTTTTAAATCCACCTTGGATATTTTCCCATTTTTGTGCAATCGTATTACGCAACAAATATGCAGCAATGCCATAAGCTTTAGAAGTAACCACTCCATATTTCTTTTTATTCTTAGATTTTTGTGGGGGAACTATTTCATCCTTAAAAGCATTGAAACAAGTTTTGTATATGCTTTCATTTTTATTAATCTTATTATTATAGTTAGGTTTTATTGTTTCAATTTCAATTACCGTTTTGTCTCCTTTCTGCTTGAAATCATAAGAGAGAAAACATTCATTGATCAAATACTCAAACTCATCCTTTAAACCTCTATACGGACTTTTCCTGATAACATCGATCGGTACTCTTGACGAACCGTAATCTAATTTGTCTGCTAATGCAACTAAAGAAGATAATATTTTTAGTTTTTTATATTTTATATTATTACATTTCAATTTAGATTTAACAGCGTTACATAAATTATTTTGATTTATTTCTGTTGTTTGGCTATTGTAAATTTCTTTATTATCTTTAAATAAAAGTTCAAATGCCTTTGGTTCAACATTATAAATTTCTTCCATTTTTTTTGAAAAATCATCAAATGCATTGGAGTCAAGAAAATCACTAAACGAATAATGTCCATCATGAAAAAGATCAATAACTCCAATTGCATATCTCTGAAATTTACTATAAAATTCAAAATCCAATAATTCTTCAATTTGCCCTGTTACTATCCACCAGTATATTGTTCTACAATGATTACCTCTTATCTTATTAAATTCGCTTAATTCCATATCATCATTATATTTAACAGGCATCATACCAAAATCATGTAAGATAACTGAAATATAGGCAATAACGTAATCATCTTCTGTAAAATTTTTATTACCATCCTTATCAAATTCTTCTGAGATGGGATATAATAATCTGGATAAATTGTTTAGTACATTTTGTGTATGAATTAAACCATGAGTATTAAAAACGGCATGATATTTACTGTGTGCAAAAAAACTTTCAAGATATTTTGAGGTATTAACATATATTTGATGGCAAAGTTTTCTGTTTTCTGTATTAGTGATTTTTGTATTAAAAAAATCATTATAAAGTGGATAATTTTTGTATTGTCTTCGTTTATTAATATTTTTATCAACAACTTCTTTAAAATATTTCAGATCTAATTGTTTCTTAAGAAAAACATGCTCACCAACAAGAGTTTTCTGAATAATTTTAACATTCATCGAAGATGTCCAGAAAATTACCGGCAAATATGGATCTCTTGATTTCACATTCTTTTTGGCCCAATCAACTCCATTGATATTGTTCTTCAAAAAATAATCAACAATTATAACATCATATTTTGAAAAATCCTTTATTTTCCCAATAGGATTTCTTTTATTAATAGTTTTACAATCTTCGTCGTCAATACTGTAAACTTTTTCGCCTTCATTGTTTTTATCATTGAATAAATTAACAAATAATGTTTTCCAGATTTTGATATTATCATCTACAATTAATATGTTTTTCATAATTATCCTAAATTGTTTTGTGAATGATGCTTAGAAATAAATTGAAACAAATCAAATAAGTTCTTGGAAAGTTCTTCGAGATCAAGTTCTTTGAGATCAAATTCTTCATTTTTACTAACTTGATCAACCAATGCTTCAATTTTTTGTATCGTTCTATCTACAAATAAATATTCTCCCTTTAGTATTTTCTGAATTAATGGATAATACTTTTCATAATATTTATACTTATCCTTTATGGCTTTTTTAAAACCATTAAGCCTTTTTTGTATTTTCCCAAAATCAATTGTATCCTTAAAATCCGGAAGCATTTTACTATTATTACACCAAATCTTAAGAAGCCCAATGTCTGAATTTACAAAATCTTTTTGTGAAGCATGCATAAAAGGATTTACAACTGATTCGAAAAACACTTTTGACATTTCATTTTGTATAATATATTTTAAATATTCTACCTTGAATGAGATATCACGTTTATCAAGTTTATTAAGTAATTCAAATATATTTTTTATGTTTTTTGTCTCAAAATATTCACATGAGGTACTTTCATTAAAATACTTGAATTGAAACAAAATTAAATCCCCATTTTCTTCTATACATTTGTATAAATCACTCAGGTTTTTTTCATAAGATTGTGAAGGATTGAACCCGATACAAATAACACTTATATTTTCAAGTGATCGCACAAAATAAAGATAGTTGTAGATAGATTTCTCAATTAATGAGTTATTTTTCAGTTTCTGTTTCTCTCCATTTTCTAATTCAACATCTTTTATTATTAAGAAAAAAGATTCCATAATGCTATTTCCAGTCATAGTTTATAATAAATTTTTATGTTTCTAAACTTTGTATTAAATTCAGGTAAATTACAAAATGAAATTACTCTATACCTCATCTGATCTGCCGTCATTCCTATTAATTTTGCAGCTTCTGCTTTTTGTCCATAAGTTTTTTCGAGTGCATCATCGATTGCTTGCAGCAGTTCAATATTATTCTTTTTCCTTTTAAAATCATAATATCTTTCCTCAGATTCATCTTGCGGAAAAGGTGTAATGATTTCTTTCCTTAGATGTTTAACTTGTAATTCTGTATCATTATACATTCTTGCATTTGTGCAAGCTTCCCAGATAACTGATTGCAATTCTCTAACATTGCCAGGCCATTGGTAATTGTAAAAGATGTCATATACCTCAGTTGATATTATTTTAAGATTGGTTTTCTCTTTTACTCTGAAATGTTTAAAGAAGTAATCAGCTAGAATCTTAATATCCTTTCTTCTTTCTCTTAATGCCGGTATTTCAATTTTGATTCTATTGATTCTCTGATATAAGTCTGCTCTGAATTTACCAGCTTCTATCAATTGTGGAATATCTTTATTAGTTGCCATTATTAATTGAATGTCTAACTTTTTACTTTTGGTGCTTCCAACAGGTGAGATTGTTTTATCCTCCATAAATCTCATAATCTTTTTTTGAGTCTTAATATCATAGTCGCCAATTTCATCAAGGAACAGTATTCCTCTATCGGCTTCTTCAAATAGACCTGTTTTATTTTTTTCAGCTCCGGTAAAGGATCCTCTTATGTGACCAAATAATTCGCTTTCCAGAAGTGAACCGGAAAGTTCAATTAACGATGTCTCTTTATAAGATTTATCTTTTCTAACAGAATATTTCCTGAAATATTTGACTGCCAGATTTTTACCTGTACCGGTTTCACCTTGAATAAATATGCTGGCATCTTTGCTATTTATAGCAAGATCTTTTAATCTCTCACGAACAAATCTAATTTGTGGACTTATGCCAATTATTTCAGTGTAATCATACTTCTCTTCTAATTCCTTTGTTTTTGTTTTTAATTCGCGGATTTTTTGAGAATTCCTACAATAATTTTCTATTCTTTTTTCCCATTCTGACCAATCTAATTCTTTTTTGATAAAAAAGTCTTCTGCACCAGATTTAATAGCTTCTACGATTTTGTCTTTAGAGGGATAATTTGTCATAATTACTACAATTAAATCCGGAAAATTTCTATGAATATAAGGTAAGAATTCCAGACCTTGCAAATAATCAGGATTGTTTTCATCAAATACTAAATCCAGCAAAACAAGGTCAATTTCTGAGTTTATCTTATTTTTTGCTTCTTCAATTGAAAATGCTTTTATGATGTGAAAATTTTTTAAAGCAATTTTTACAGATTGTACAAATTGTTCATTATCATCTACTACTAAAATATTATACTTCATTTCTTCTCTGAATTTAAATGCCTATAAATATTAGAAAAAATATTATCAATATCTTTTATTATAGCAATATTTTCTTCCACAAATGAATTTATCCTAATTTTTCTCAATTGGATTTTATTCATATTCTCCAATTTATCAATAAAAACTTGAAATTGTTTTGTTTTTAATATTACTTTCCGTACTTCATTTTCAAAACCTGCTACAAAAAGATAATTTTTATATTTATTTAATTTATTTGAAAAAATTTTCCAACTCTCAATTCCAGGTAAAAGAAAAGTTTTTTTGTATTCATCGTAATTTATATTTCCTTTTTGAAAAAGGACAGGTCCATTTGATAAATAATATTGAGATGAATATAAACATGACAAAAGCGATTCTTCACCGTGTCCTTTAAAGAATGTTACTAATTTCTCGTGGATTTGAGGAGTGATAGCAGTTGCTCCTTGATTATCAATAATGTTGGAATTGAAAATTGGTGATAGATTTGTATTTAGATGATTAAGATCAAGTAAATTAATATAATTTTTTTGTATGTTATTTTCATATCCTAAGATTACAACTTTAATATTATCTTTTAAAATATCGCAATTTTCTAATTCTTGTTCGTAAATAAAAAGACAAAATTTTGAATTTGATTTCAATTGTGAAGGGATTCCTTTCCTAATTTCTATTTGGAAAATATACTTTAAGTATCTCTGGAAAGCGTTGAATAGCTCATTTGGTAGGATGGCATAATAAATATTATTCATCTTTTATAATGCTCAATTCTTTGATCTATTACCGTTGCATACTTTTTTAACCAAACTGGTAAGAAAAAATCCTTATCTGGATTTAGATAATTCTGTTTAATAAGAACATTTACAGTTATATTATTCTTATCGAGTGTTTCTATAAAATTTTTTAATTCCCTTTCATTCTTTTTATTAACAGTTATTTTAAGTTCTTTATACTTTTCTAAAAAATCGTTACAAACATTAATTAATTTGTTATGTTCATTCAATAAAGTCGCAAAAACATTACTACCTTTTATCGTGTTCCAATAATCATTTGCTCGATTATTTTTATCGTCACTATTATTTATTACTTCACTTAATCCCTGAATATCTATTGCAAGTGGGAGCCAGAGAGCAATCAATTTATGCTTTAGTTCAATAATTTTTTTTTTAAAATCAGGGACAAAAGCAGATTTTAAATCTTTTAGATTAATATCTTCAATACTTACAATTTTTTTTATAACTTCTTCAATCGTTGTATTACCACCATGCTGGAAAATATGAAAAACAATATTTTTAATTTTAGTATCAGTACAAGTATATTCACATATTTCTTTATCATTTCCAGACTCTGTATCATGAATTTTATATTTGAGGTTATTATCATTTACTGTGACTTTAACTTCATTTTTACCACTTAAGAAACCATAAAAATGATTGTCGTGTATTCCTAAATAAAGATTTATATCTTTTCCGTTATGTAAACTGATTATTTTTTTAATAATTTTATTTAGATTTTCACATTTTGTTTTAATATCATCATCCTCACTCCATAAAGTTAAATTGCCTTTGTATCCAGAACCATAAACAAAAAAATCAGCATCTTTTGATAATTCAAATAAATTCCATAAATTGTCAGTTTCATTAATTAAATTTTTCATACTATCTTCTTTTATATGTTCACTAATAAAATAAAAAATATTTAATTCTTTATTCTTATCCATATTCTATCTCCTTACACTTAATAATCCTTTAACCAATGTGTATTTATTGTCATCCAACCAGTTTATTAAATTGCCTAAACTAAGAAATCTAACCTCCGGGTTTAAATACTCTGGTTTCCCACGCCCGGAACATACTATAATTTTTTCGCCATAACTTTTAAGGTTTTCTATAACCTTATCTATTTTTCTCTCCTTTGTATCTCCCTGTTCAATTTTTATCAATTTATCTATTATTCCTTGGTGAATAATAATAAACTGATATTCCTTATTATTGAAAGCATCTTGAAAGATATCTTTATCCTTTTTTGATTCCTCTTTTGAAATATTGTTAATTGAAATAATTTCTCTTCCCTCTTCATCATAATCAAAAATATCTATATTTTGATTTCTAAACCTGTTTTTATTGCCTCTATCATCTTTATACTTTTCAAAGATTCTTTCATCAATTATTAGAATACTATACAAAAATGCTTCATAAATATTATATAAGAATATTTTGTAATAATTTATATCGGCTAAATATGAAAAAAATTTATGTTTTAATGAATTATTACCTGTCAAATTAAAATAAAATTTATTATTATCATTTATATTTTTCCATTCAGCATGCTCTTGAAATTTTATTATATTTTCATAGTTATTATTTTTATTAAATTCAAAATAACATTCATTATTATTTTTTTGTTTTTCAACTATAAATACATTCTCTAAATTTTTAATAATTTTTTGATCTATTTTGTGTTCTTTTTTTAAAGATATTATAAATCTAGTTTTCTTGTATTTTTCTTTTTTGATAAAAATTGAATAAAACAAAATTGATAATACTTCATAATATTTCTTTTTTTCTATACTATTTAATATTTTTATAATGCTGTCTTTTTCTTCATTCTCAATAATCCTATAAGGTAATCGTGATAGATAAGATACTTCTTCTTGCTCTGAATTTGTATAATTTCCTTTCAATTCTTTATTTAATATATCAGAGTATAAAAGCATAAATTTGTGTCTTAATTTCTCACCATTCTCTATTTTATCTTTTAATTCTACAATTTCATAAAAATCAATTCCTTTTTCTTTTAGTTTTTCATTATTATCATTTTTTAAAAGTTTCCCAAAATCTTTACTTATGGTATCTTTTTTGTAAACGATTAAAAGATTTTTCGGCTTTAGCATATAGAATGTATATTTTAGGTGTTTTTTCTCATTATCTTTTTTGTATCCAATCGATAAAATCGGTGGATCATTGTCATCTATTATTTTGCTTGTATCAAGCATCCTTAAATATGCTGCCCCAATGAATATCTCTTTTATGCCCCAATTGCTTTTTAGTAATCTGCCCTGTTCATCGATAAAATCCTTCTTTATTTCAACATCATTATAATTACTCAGGTCATTAAATTCAGCAAAAAAACTTTCTTTTGAATTATTCTTATTTAAAAAATCAATTTCTTTATAATTTTTTTCTTTTTCTATTTCTAAAAATTTTATTAATTCTTTCTTTGAAATAATATTCTTAAATGCATCTTCAAAATTTTCTAAATTATCCCATAATTCAATTTTATATAATTCACTATTATAATCTTCAATACTACAATCATTAATGGAAAATTCTAACTTCAATTCATCTGTTCCATTATCTTTTTTTAGTCCGTGTTTTGCAGAATTTCTAATAAAATTCTCAATAATCATATAAACAGAATGTAATCCAATTTCGCCATCAGGAATAGAAACGATTTTATTATTAAGGGTATCGTCGGGTAGAACAGCTATTTTTTTTTCACTAAGTTTTTCCGATTTAGCAATATAGTCTTTTAAAATTTTATTATCATTCCAAAATTTTATAATATCAGACAATTTGTAATCATCAGTCCAGGCAACATCCAGAGTTGAGTAATTAGCAATAAACTCCATCCTGTTTTTTAAATATGAAAGAAAATATTTTAAATCCTGAAAAAATTTGTGAATCCCTAACAGTTTTTTATTTATTATGCCTTTATTTTTAAGTTTTTCTAATGAAATATTTATTGGGTTATTTTTTTTTAGATCCAATTCTGAGTTTATTATCTGATTCTTTATATTATTTATTTCTGTATTATTTAACCCAGTCCTATATAAGCATTTTAATACTTCATTAAGATTTTGGATTAAATAATTAACAACATGACTCCCAATATTATGCGACATATTTCTCCCAATTATTGATGTAACTGCATATTTCAAAGAATGAATATCCGCCATATATTTAAGAAATACTCTTTGCGCAGCCGCACTTTTAGGGAAAATTATCCCTGCTATAATACTCAAGTAATTATCCTCTTTAATATTTTCGAGTATGGTTTGCCCTTGCTTCTCTTCATCAAGTATTATCAATGCCCCTCCATCTCTTTGAATTCTTTCCTGACTGGATGCTGAGGAAGAAACAGCTCCACTTGTGTTAAAAAAATATTTTAATTTATATCTTCCTCCATTTGAGTAAACTAGTATTCTGTAAACATTAAATAGTGTAGCCATTATATCTACCTTATCTACCTTAATCTCCTTAGAGATTTGGTTGTTGCTTTTCTCATTTATTGTAGATATACAATTTATTAACTCATTCAAATCTACTTGAATATCTTCATATTGGTTAATGAACTTTGCTATTTGTTTATTCCAAGATATTTCTTTACCGTCCGATTTATAGTTAGATATCTTAATCAATGAGTCTTCTAAACTATAACAAATCCAATTTATATACAAGTCGCTATCGTTGAATTGGAAAAGCTGTTGCGCCTTTAACTTAGAGAAAACCGCAGTATTTAACGAGATAGTTATAGAAGGGAATTCCTTATTTTTATCTACCTTCATTTTAATAATTGAATTTTTATTATCGCTGCTAAAGGTAGTAAAAACTAATTCAAATCGAGGAGAACTGTTTAAGTCGTAAATAATATTAAGTATTCCAGGGATTCCCCTAATCTCTTCTAACCACATATATCTGAGTATCTTTTTCTGAACCTCTTTATTATTAGATACTAAAAACTGTATATTTCTGGACCAAGTGTCTATAGCAGTATTCCACATTATAACGAATGTGAATAGGTATTTTTTTGATGTAAATATGCGGGGAAATTCCTTTAATAACTTTTCTATATTTTCATCCAACATTTTGTGAGAACTTGCCGCTTCAAAAGGAATCTTCCAGTTCCTTGCAAGTAGCCAAGAGACATATTCTTCAAATGTATTCTTCATATTTTTCCTCAGCATTTTTTTCCTTAGTGATAATTGCGGTGTTGTACCAAAAGTTTCCAGTAGCTTTTGAAATTAGATCTCTAGATTTTACATTGTAGTAAATACCTAGATAATAAGTGATATAATGGAAAAAATATAGAGTCGAAAAAAAACTCTCTAAGAAGTTTCTTCCTTTTATATTAATCGTGATTGTATCAAGATTTTTTTTTTCTTTGATTATATCTTCAAAAACTTTTACCCGTTCTTTAAAGAATTTGTGTTCTTCATTATCTTTAAAAATTATGAATGTGCATTTTTCTTTTGATCCAGTATAACTTGCAATTTCACTGTGTGTAAATTCATGAAATGTGTTCTTATAGGCAAGAGTCATTGCAATTTCATTAAGATGCATTTTAAGAAGTTTCAATAGAACATTCTCCCATTTAGGCGAAGCTAATAAGATTAATATTTTGCTCCTAAGCCTCTCAGCCATTCTTTTCGCATAATTAATTTCCTTCTCACTCAATTCTTTCTTTAGATATTCTGCTGTTTTAATTATTTCTTTTTCATAATTATACCCTATTATGCCTAATTCATAAAAAATATCTAGCAAGATATTAAAAAATTGGGGTGCATGAAAAAGAGGGTATTCACGCTCAACTTTTGATAATTTCCAGTTAATAATGGAAACTCCTTCTTTTACGCCGAGTTTTTCTAGTTTTCCACCAGAAGTTAAAAATATGATATTATTAGTATAAATTTTGATGTACTTATAAGCATATATAGGTTCATTTGACTCACCGCTATAAGAACTTATTATAACCAAAGTTCTATCATCTCTTAAAACTTCTTCATCAACTAAATACTTTACGGCATAATCATTTAAAATATTTACCCGAATAGGAATATTATAGGTTATAAAAAAACCTTTAATCATATTTGCAACTATCCCGGAACAGCCCATCCCTGTTATAACTAAATGTTCAATTTTACCACTTTCTAATCTCTTTTTTAACTCGGTCTTGACTTTCTTGAGAGAATACTCTTTGTTTCTGGTCAACTGCTCTATAAAATCTTTTTCTATAAATGACCTATATCTTTCTAACCGTGTTTTCATAGTAGTATCTCCTTCTTAATTTCACAAAAATCGTACTGGAGATTTCACTTCATAGTTAAGAATAAAGTATTTCTATTTTCTCTTATGATATCTCCGTACACTTTACGACATTCCTCTTATCTTCTACTTTCTATATCGCTGAAATCTCCCGTTCCGAACTATTTTTATAACAATAGGTTTATTTATAGGATCACCATTTTCATCGAATACAATTTCCCCTGTTACTCCTTCAAAAATCCGTCTTTTATCTATATAATTTTTTATTTGCTCTCCAGATATTGCCCCATTTTTTAAGCAAGTAATCGCAACTTTTAATGCATCTGCCCCGTGAGTTGCATCCCAGCCTGGTGCGAAACCATAACGATCTTCGAACTCATTGTAAAATTTCTCCTGTTGAACTGTTAAGTTTTCTAAATCGAAATCGTTAACTACTGGATAGATAAAACCTTCTGCTGCTTTACCCGCTATTTCAATTAGTTCTGGATTTTCAGCGGAACTAGTACCCAACAATAATGATTTTATCCTAAGTTGAGAAGCCTGCCTTACGATAAGAGCTGTATTCTGATAATAACCCACAATATATATTGCATCAGGATTGGTGTTTTTTACCTTTTCTAAAATACTTCTAAAATCCTTTTGCAAATCAGTAAAAGTTTCAGCACGTGTAATTGTTCCGCCCAGTAAGATAAATTCTTTTTCAAAAGAAGTTTTTAATCCTTCTCCATAGTCATTATGAAGGTAAAGAATTCCAACCTTCTTATACCCGTGTTGAAATACCCATTTTGCGAATATTGTACCTTCGTACAAATCACTTGGCCATACTCTATATATATAAGGACCTGCTTTCGTAGTAACGGGCGAGGATGTACTTATTCCCATAAGTACAACCTTGGAATTATTTGCTAGAGGAGCCATTGCCAATGTTGTTGAAGTTAGCATACCTCCAAGTACCATCGGAACTTTATTAACATCGATTAACTTCTTAAATGCTGAAACTGCCTGTGAAGGTTTTCCTTGATTATCTTCATAAACGAGTTCTAATTTTTCCCCATTTATACCTTTATGAAAATTAACCTGATCAAGAACAATTTGCATTCCTTTTCTCGCATTCTGACCCCATAAACCTGAGTCACCAGTCAATGCTACACATACACCTATCTTATAAACCTTTGGCTCCTTCTTCCCACATCCACCAATAACAACCAAACTGCTTATTAAAGCAATTAATATCACGATTGAAATTATTCTCTTTTTCATCTTATTTCTCCATTTTTTTATTTTTTTTTAAACATCTCCAAAAAAGAACTGATTTAGTTCTTCTAAATTTGTAATATTTTTAGATTTTTCTTCTCTTTCAATTATACCATTCTTAAGAAGGTATATTCTATCAGAATATTTAACTGCAACATCTACATTCTGTTCAATTAACATAATACTTATATGTTTTTCTTTTCTAATCAAGTCAATAATCTTATATAACTTTTTTAAATTCTGTGGAGATAGTCCAGCAGATGGCTCATCCAAAATCAGAAATGTTGGGTTTTGCATCATTATCATTGCGAGTGCTAATTGGTGCTGTTCACCACCACTTAAGTAAGAAGCTTTCAGGTTAAATCTTTTTTTATTGGTAGTTTTAAATAAATCAAAATCATATTTTAATTCCTCCTTTCTTTTTTTAAGTTCTTTTTTTGCCAATCCCATTCCGGCATAGTTCAAGTTTTCTTCTATTGTTAAATGAGGAAAAATCCTTCCGCCTTGCATAAAGAAATTCAAACCTTTATTAACAATTTGGTTTGTTGGTAATCCATTTATCAATTTTCCATTAAAATATATTTTTCCGGAAGTATAAGGAATCATATTCATTATTGCTTTTGCAAGAGTAGATTTTCCGGCACCATTCTGACCAACAATTGCAACTACATCGTTTTCGCTTATTGAAAGATCTATACCTTTAAGGATTCGGTTATTTTTCTCATAACCGGCTTGCAAATTTATAATTTTCAATATCTGGTTATTTTGCAAATTATATTCCTCTTCTTAATTTTCAGTTATAAAATTTTTCATATTTACATACCAAGATATGTTCTCCTAACTTCATCATTACCGATAACATCATCAGGAGTTCCAAATGCAGTAATTTTTCCATGACTCATAAAACTACAGAAATCAGCTAAATCAAGCACAACTTTCATATTATGTTCAATAAGAAAAACAGTCACATCTTTTTCTTGCACCATACTGCTAATAATTATCAATATTTGATTAATTATCTGTGGATTCACACCCGCGGTTGGTTCGTCTAAAAGAACCAAATCATAATTACCCATAAATAGACGGGCTAAACCCAAAAGACGCTGCTGACCATAAGAAAGTGACTTTGCAGGATCATCCCTTTTTCCCCAGAAAGGATTATCTTCACCAAATAATTCCTTAAATATGCTATTTGCTTTTTCAATTCGTTCTTGTTCAATAATTTTATTCTTCCTGTTATAAATTATAGAAATAAATGGAAATTCTCCAAAATCATCTGCATCTGCCAACAGCATATTATCCAATACACTCATATCATGAAAAATATGATTATCCTGAAACATCCTTCCAATTCCAAGACGAGTTATTTTATATGGTAATAAGCCAATAACAGACATTTGTTTATTTTCTGCTTGATACATAATTTCACCCGAATCAGGGCTCAGAAATCCAGAAATAATATTGAAAAGTGTAGTTTTCCCCGCACCATTTCCTCCTATTAAAGCTGTAATTTTCCCATGAGGAATCTGTAAATCCAGATCATTAATAATAAAGAATCGTTCATCCTCTTCCTTACCTCGAACATCAATTATATTCCGAACAAAGCTTTTTTTTACTGAGTTAATCTGTAGAATATCTTCATTCATTGTAATTTATATTCTCCGGCTATACCCTGGGGTCTATAACGCATTAGAATTATTAATGCTAAACCATAAACAATTTGTCTTAAATTAGCTGCAATACTATCCGGGAAACCGACAAAACGAAGCAGTTCAGGTAAAATAACCACAAACACTGCCCCAACTACAGGACCTTTTATATTTCCAGTTCCTCCGATTAAAACCGCAGCAAGAATAAATATGGCTTCATCTAAATTAAAACTGGTGGGGTCAATGTAAGTAACATAACTTGCATAAATAAACCCAGCAATACCAATAAAAGCACTTGATATTGCAAATGTTAATATTTTGTATTTTGTTACATTTCGTCCAAGAGATTTTACTGCAATCTCATCATCTCGCAATCCTTTCAATACTCTTCCAAAAGGAGAATGTACTAATTTATAAAAAATAAATATAACAAATCCAGCTAAAATAGAACTCAAGATTAAAAATGGAATTATGCCTGAAATTGGTATTATTCCTAAAAGTTTTGGTGCAGGAATTCCAGGAATTCCATAAGGACCTCTTGTTACTGAAATCCAATTATACAAAATTGTAAATACAATTAATTGAAATCCCAAAGTAGCTAATATAAAATAGTCGCCTTTTAATCTAAGAGATGGAAAAGCTATAATCAAGCTTAAAAGAGCAGTGAAAAACATCACAAAAAAGATTGTTGGGATCATAGGAAGCTTTAAAATCATTAAAGCCAATACTCCAAGATATGCACCAAATCCATAAAATGCTGCTTGGGCTAATGAAATTAAATTAGCCATTCCCACTAAAAGATTCGTACTAACAGTTAAAATTATATAAATATTAATGATTATTATTATATGAAAGATATAATTCATAAACTCACACTGCTCTTTGCTTTTCTCCTAATAAACCTTGAGGCCTAAAAAGCAAAAATAAAATTAATAAAATAAATATAACTACATCTTGCCAGCGAGAAGAAAATACCCAGACTGTTAAAGACTGAAGAATTCCAATTATAAAACCTCCAAGAATTGGTGCTTCAAAACGTCCAACTCCACCTATAATCATGGCTACAATAGCAATTAAAAGCATTGGCATCCCAACATAAGGATCCATTCCTACATCATAAGCAACTAATCCGCTTCCTACCGCTGCAAAAAAAGCGCTTAGTATAAATAACATCAATCTCATTCTATTTATATCCATACCAAATACTTTGCATAAAATACTATCATCTCGCATTGCACGAGTTTTAATACCAAACTTAGTATATTTTAAAAAGATAAGAAATAAAAATATCAAGATTAAGCTTACAATAAATTGAGCAAGTTGAGTATAGGTAATAATAATATTTCCGATGGATATTGACTTTGAAATATTAGGATTCAATATTTTAATTTCATTGCCATAAAATATTGCTATCATATTAATGATAATAATCATTACACCAATAGAACTAATCATAATTACATTAAGAGAACTTCTTTTTTTATTTAGTGGACGATATACTAAAATTTCAATCAAAACGCTCAAAAGGATTGTTAACCCAATAGCAATAATAAAAGATATAATGAACGGAATATTTAAATTTCTATAAAAAGATAGTAACATATAAGAAGAAAACATATAGATTGAAGCATAAGCAATATGAAAAATACGTGTAGTATTATATATCAATGCATAACCTAAAGCAACAATAGAATAAATAGAGCCAATAATTAATCCATTCACGAGAAGCTGGAGTAACATACTAACTTTTATCCTCTAAAATAGCAATCAAACTAATCACATCGATTGGTTTACGGAAAAAATGTTTTGCCCCAAGATTTAGTGCTTGCTCAGCATACTCAAATTCTTTATACGAACTCATCATAAAAGTATAGATTTCGGGTTTATTCATTTTGATCCATTCGAGAATTTTTAATCCATCAATATTTGAATCATCATTTTCATCGAGACGTATATCTATTAGTGCGATATTAATATCTTCCTCTAATTTATCTATAGCCTTTTCATAAGATCTCGCTGAATAAACAGTATAATATTTTCTTAATACTGTTTCCAAAGATTTCAGATACATAATCTGATCATCAATAATAAGTAAATTTTTCATAGAGCCTCTTTTTAGTTATTGAAAAAATCGTGCCAAAAAATCTTAAAAAACAAATATTTCTCCTAACTCACGACATAGTAAGTAATTGTCAATATTTTTGTTTTTTGTAGCTGCTCATAAATTGTCAAAAATCCTAAAATATTCAGGACTTATCCGAAAATATTTCGGATATACTTATGGATTTACAATCTTGATAATCATATTTTCTTAAAAAGTAATTTTATTTATCCTTTCTTAAATCTCACTATCGATAAGGGCTGCTAAACTTGGTTTTTAGTTAATAAGTGTAATTTCAAATTTCATCGCCACTCCGATCATAATTTTGCTGACCAAGTTCCTTATAAAGACAGTGTGAATCCGTGTTCTTATACTCAAATTCGAATTTTATTCTATTGATGTCAATTTTTATTCATATTTCAACAAAACATCTAAAACCGGTATAGGCGCCCACAAAATAATATATCTTTCGAATATTAACCTATCCCTTCATACACCACAGCAATAAACCCTACAACCCTTTCATGCTCATCCATCTTATAATTCCATGCTACTGAAATATGTATTTCCTCTCCGTTCTTTTTCAAAAGTAAACCCTTCCAGATTGAGGGTTTGGGCTTTTTATGAAGAATATCTGCAAAATAGCTGTTTATGCTTAGCGAATCCTCATTCCCAGATTTATATAATTTACCTACATTTGTATCTAAGAGTTCCTCTTTTGAATATCCAAATAATAAGGATGCGAGATCATTTACGAAAGTTATACTTCCTGCTTTATCAAACTCCTGTATTGCAACAGGAAGATTTCCAAGGATTTTTTTATACTTCTCTGTCTTCTTCTCGAGTTTATCTTCCTTTTCAGCACGATTGGTAATCTCAGTCATTGTATCCATTATTTGTATCGGTTTACCTTCATCATCATGAATGATCGAAGCCCGGAAATCAACAGTAAATATAGTGTCGTTCTTTCTTATAAAGTTTAGCTCAATATTAATTGTACCACTATCAGACTCAAGCAGATTTTTAAGTTTTCTTCCTGCCATATCCCTGTCATCCGGCGCGACGAGCTCAATTCCCGATTTACCTACCAGTTCTCTTGGGTCTTTATAACCGAACATCTCGGCTTTATACTTATTACAAAATTTAATTTTTCCATCAAGATCAAGAATTGAGATACCATTCTGGGCAGTTTCCACAAGTGTTCCATACAGCTCCTCTTTCAATTTCAGTTCCTTTTCTTTCATCTGCGATTCAGTAATATCAATAGAATTACCCACACTTCCAATTTGATTGCCCTGTGCATCCTGCATAAGTGCTGAGGATAAATAACTTACAAACTCATCTCCATTTTTCCTTTTGTTCCTGACAATTCCATAAAATGATCCATTCTTTTGAAGCAACTTACCGATCCGTACACACTCCTCCGCATCAGCATATAGCAATTGAACATGCTCTCCGATGACCTCCTTTTTCATATACCCAAAGTTTTTCTCAGCAGCACTGTTGAACTCTATTATTTTTCTGTCATTATCCACCGATATAAACATGGTTAGTGAGCTTTCAATGAGATTTCTAACATATTCATGCATTTCCTGCAGCTTGGCTTCATTCTTCTTTCTCAATGTGATATCTGCGATAGAACCCAGAATTCTGGCTATTTTACTATTGTCATCGACAATGCATACACCGTTCACATATGCGTACAAATAGCCCTTATCCTTTTTTTGTAATCTGCATTCTATCTGAAAATGCCTGCTCGTTTTTGCTGCTTTTTTTATTGCACTCATTGTATCATCTTTATCGTCGGGATGAATCATCAAAACTGCATTCTTAAAGGAAAGAAATTCTGAAATGTCGTCAGAAGAATATCCAAATAATTCATTAACAGCCCCAACTACTTCTATGTTTTGATTCGAAAAATCTGCATCAAATACAACCTGACCTGTCTGCTCTACGATAATTCTATAACGCTCCTCACTCTCTTCCAAAGCATGCTGGATACGTTGCCGGTCTGTGATATCGCGGCAGATAATTCTGATCTCAGAGGGTATTCCATTTTCATCAAAAATAAGTTGAGTGCGCTCGTGCACATGAAGTATTGAACCGTCTTTTTTTACTTTTCGAAACTCGAGTTCACTGAATTCTTCCTTCTTTTTGAATATCTCTGAAACCTGCTTCTTTACTTCCTTCAAATCATCGTGATGTACGACCATCCAAACATCTCTTCCGATCAGCTCTTCTTTTGTATAACCAAGATATTCTGCTCCGAACTCATTTACATTTATGATAGTGCCCTCAGGTGAAACTGAAAAATACATATCAGGTGCGTTATTATAGAGATCCTGATATTTCTGCTCTGTTTTAGCAAGCTCCAGCTCTGCCATCTGACGAGCGGTCTTCTCCTTTTCCACCCTTCTCTCAAGTATCTTTGCGGAATGCAGTTCATTAATAATTTTGAGTAAATGCTCATAGTTCAGGGGCTTTGGCAAAAAGCGGTCAATACCAATACTTATTGCTTCGAGAAGGTTTTCTTTATTATCAAAAGCAGAGAGCACAATTATGATCGTAGAAGGATCGATCGCCCTGATTCTTCGAGCCATAATCAAACCATCCATCTTAGGCATGACGATATCAGCAATAACCACATCAGGTCGATATTCCTCAAAGAGTTTCAGCCCTTCTTCACCATTCAAAGCAGTGTACACTTTTTTTACTCTTTTTTCCATGATCATGCTCACAGAGTTGAGAATGAGCACTTCATCTTCGACATATAAAATCGTAATATCTAACGTTCCCATAACACGTCCTTAAAAAAATTTTGTTTGCAATAATTTTTCTTTTTAAGAAATTTTTTCTTCATATTATTTATAGCCATAGCTTTATTTTGAAACCCGAAGTTATATATTTCTTGTAATGACACCTGTCAATATTCTTGAAAGAAAATTCTCTATTTATTTCCTATACTTCGGTTTCCATTCAAGCTCTGGTTTTTCATAGTTAAGATTCCAGATATATTTCTCTATTTTGTCACGTATTGAGTCATCGATCTCTTTTTTCACAGGATATATATCCGCATTTAGAATATGCTTTAATAGAATAATCGCAGTGTTGATCGTGTTTTTATAACCCTGTGCAGAGACGTTCTTTGCATTGTCCCCGGGTGTATGGATATGAAATGATGCTTTACCCCCGAAACGGGCAATATTCACAGATGGGATTTCATACACGGAAAAGGGCATGTTGTCGCTGCTGTAAATATCAAGCTTTGCCTCATACAAAACGCCAGCTTCTTTCATAAGACCGTCACAATAACCGAGAAGTTCTTTTGTGCCGATAACCATCATACCATCCGAGCCAACAGGATCACCTGATACATCGAGATTGAGAACCAAACCAACCCTGTCTTTGATCTCTTCGAGATGAGTTTTCACATAGTGCTGGCTACCGAGGAGTCCCAGTTCTTCACCCGAGAAAAATATCACCCGCAGATCACGTGCCGGTTTATGTTTAGAGAAATATTCAATGGCTTTTATCAATGAGATGGTTCCACCAGCATTATCAGATGCACCTGGACTTCTTGATACCGTATCATAATGACCCACAGCAAGAGTAAGATTTTCATCTTTTTTATTTCTTCCCGGAATATCAACAATTATATTATGCGCTTTCTTTTTGTTTACTTTCTGAGAAATTGAGAGTGCAACTTGTGTGCCCGTTTTTTTTGCGAGCTTCATTCCATCATTATAGGACACCGTAACCATCGGCACATATCCTTCTTTATGAAGCTTTTGCCTGTGCGATAGACTCATTGCTTCCCTTTCCGGTCTGCTAATCACAATGTATGCTTTGATACCGCTCTTCTTCAGATCGGGTCCCAGTTTCCTCGTATACCCCATAGAGAGGACTATCTTGTCTTTGAATGCGTTTTTATTGTAAGCGATCACATCCTTGTTCTCGAGGAATACCAATTCTCCTTCAAGATCCGTACTTTCATTGAGTCCAAAGGGAACCGCTTCGAAGGTTTTGGAATCAGTTTTAATTGTTGCAGTACCTGGTTCAAAGGATATAAGCTCAAAGGATTCGGTTTTTGGCTCAAAACCAAGTTCTTTACAATAAGATGATATGATTATCCTCGCGCGTTTCTCACCTTCACTTCCTGCCAGCCGGACAAAATCCAGCTCTTTTATGATATTAAAGTGATTAATCATGAAATCTCCTATACAGGTATTTTACGTAAAATTCATCTGCATAGAATTTGTATTACGACGAATCGTGTCAAAATTTATGTGCGATTATATTTCTGGGATATTAAGAATACTCCCCTACTCATAATGAAGCGCATCTATTGGATTGAGTTCTGATGCTTTTTTTGCCGGGTAATATCCAAAGAAAATACCGACTGCACCGGAAAATATAAATGCAATAAACGCAATGGCTGGATTGATCATCGGAGTCAAGGAAGTCAGCTTCGAAAGGATCATTGTAATGATCATCGCAAAGAGAAGACCGAGTATTCCTCCTATCAGACTGAGAGTGATTGCTTCTGCCAAAAATTGCAATAGTACATCATTTGTCCTGGCGCCTACAGAAATGCGGATGCCGATTTCTCTTGTCCTTTCTGTCACTGAAACAAGCATAATATTCATAATACCGATACCACCAACAATGAGCGAAACTCCGGCAATTGCACCAAGAAGCAAGGTGAGTGTCGATGCGGTGGAAGTTGCAAAATCAGTGATTTCTGATTGACTGCGAATGGTAAAATCTGCATCATCTTCGACGTCAATTTTATGGGCTCTAAGTAAAATGGTTGTTAGTTCTACTTCAGCTTCATCAATCACATCATCAGAAACTGCGCTGACATAGATCATGTTCACATAAGAGCCGTACTTGCCGCCTTTTAAACGATAGAGTACTGTCATCGAAGGCGCGAGCACGAAATCATCCTGATCCATTCCCATCGAATTATTCCCCTTCTCTGCAAGCACACCTATGATGGTGAAAGGAGTATTATTTATCCTGAGTTTCTGGCCTACTGCGTTTCCACTCGGAAATAATTCTTCTTCAATTGTTTTACCTATCACTGCGACTTTTTTTCTGGAAGCAATATCCTTCTCATTGAACATCGTCCCCTGTTCGATCTCAAAATTTCTGATTTCAAGATATTCGGGGGACACGCCTTCAACTTTGCAATTCCAATTACCAGAGCCACCGATTATCTGAGCATAAGTGCTGACACTTGGCGAGATTGCCTGCACAAGCGTTGCCTGCTCCCGCAGAGTTTCACAGTCATCCATAGTGAGACTTTCTCTGCTTCCTGCTCCTCCACGAACACCTTGATACGAACTGCTCCCGGGACGGATCATAAGGAGGTTTGTTCCCATACTTGAAATATCGGTTTCGATCTTTTTCTGAGAGCCCTCACCCACTGCGACCATCACGATCACAGAGCACACACCAATGATAATTCCAAGGGAGGTGAGCAAACTCCTCGATCGATTTCTGAATATGCTTGATAATGCTACTTTTTCTATACGTAAAAGCTTCATACGACCTCCTCAGCCGGATCACTCATGTCTTTTTCAGGGATAAGAGCTACCTGTTTTGCTTGCTGCAACCTATCTTTGATTATCCTGCCATCGCGCAGAAATATCGTTCTGCTCGTGTATGATGCAATATCATGCTCATGCGTGACTACAATTATCGTGATACCCCTGCTATTGAGTTTTTGAAAAAGTTTCATCATGTCTATAGAGGTTCGTGAATCAAGATTACCGGTCGGTTCATCAGCAAGGAGAATCGATGGACTGTTCACGAGCGCCCGGGCAAGCGCAACACGCTGCTTTTGTCCACCGGAAAGCTGGTTTGGCACATGATCCATCCTGTCACCAAGCCCGACTTGAATAAGAGCTTCTTTTGCAAGCGCTTTGCTGTTCTTATTTGTCCCCGAACGATCATACAGAATTGGCAGTTCAACATTTTCGAGTGCGGTTGTGCGTGGCAACAGGTTGAAATTCTGGAATACAAATCCGATCTTCCTATTCCTCACATCCGCATACTGGTTTTTTGTCATCTTAGCTACATCTTCTCCATCGAGAAAATACTGCCCTTCAGTCGGTTCATCGAGACATCCAATAATATTCATCAAAGTCGATTTGCCGGAACCGGACGCTCCCATGATCGAGACAAATTCACCTTGCCCTATCTCAATATCGATATGCTGAATTGCAGGCACAACAATATCACCAACATAGTAATGTTTCACGAGGTCTTTAATTTGAATTACTTTTGTCATCATATACCTTTAGAATAGCCCGCGCATTGGAGGTCCACCCGGACCACGCTGCTGATTTCCTGTTGTTGATGTAGTTGAAGATGATTTAGTTTTATCATTGTCCCCGATGATTATCTTACTATCAGAACTCAACGTGCCGATCTGAGTGAGTTCTGTGTTGATACCATCACTAAATCCCATCTCGACGTGAGTCATAATGATCTCTCCATCTTCATTTTCAAACCATACAATTGCCATTTTTTCCAACATTTCAGCGCTTGGTTTCATCCTTCCAAACTGCCGAGGTCCTTGTGAACTGCCCTCTTTACCCTGTGGTGAATGCTGCGCTCTCGTTCTCATTAAATCTTCGAGTACTTTCGTAGGAGGAGTATAGCTTAATGCAGCATTCGGAAGAAAGTACACATCTTCTGCAGACTCTGTGACAATGTCTATCGTTGCAGTCATTCCGGGTAAAAGAAGTCCCCGATCATTCGATGTAGAGATTATTACGGTGTAATTCACGACATTTGAAATTACTTTTGGCTGAAGACGTATCTGCCGTACAACTCCGACAAACTCTTCATCGGTATATGCTGCGACAGTAAATTCCACTTTCTGTCCCTCATCTATAAGCCCAATATCACTCTCATCAACGAGTGCATGAATTTCCATCTGGGAAAGGTCTTCTGCAATAGTAAAGAGGACTGGTGCTGATAAACTTGCTGCAACAGTTTGCCCTTCCTCCACAGATCGGTCGATCACTTTGCCTTTAAAGGGTGAGCGGATGATGGAATATTTATTCAAATTGCTTTGAGCTTTTTCCAGATTTATTTCTGCTGACACATAGGATGCATACGCTTGTTTATAACTCGTTTCTGAAGTCAATAAGTCTAGATCGGAAATAAAATTCTGCGCAAAAAGTTTTTTGTCATCTTCATACTTTCTTTTTGCGAGCTTATACTGTGCTTCAGAATTAGCAAACGCAGCTTGTGCATTTCGCACTTCATACACTATCTTTGTCGTGTCGAGTACAGCCAATATTTGATTTTCATCAACATCATCATTAAAATCAACGAGCACTTCGGTGACTGTTCCGGAAAGTTCCGTACCAACCTCGACAGCTCCTAAAACTTCCAGAGTTCCTGTGCACGAAACGAGCACTTCGATATCTCCCTTTTCCATGTCAGTATATTGAAAAGTCACTTCACCATTTGATGCATTCTTAAAAAAAAGAAAATATGCGCCAACGGCGAGAGCTGCTATTATTAGTATGATTATTACGATCTTTTTCATTTTATCTCCAATATTACTTCAATCACTCATTCTCTAAATCAGTTGGGGTTCCCAAATGGATTGTCATCCATACTTCGAACTTTGACGGCATTTCCTGCATATCACCTCGCATTTGACCTCCAGGTCCCCCACCTTGTCCGCCTTGTGGCCTATCACCCATTCCGCCGGAGGGAGGACTACCCTGTTCCGCACCACCTGCATGACCTTGAGGTCTTTCAACTTTATCGGTTTCAAGGCATACATATATCACATTTTTATCTGTCGGTTCAACAGAGTATTTATGATCCTTAGCAGTAAGAGGTATTTTTAATTCGTATATAAACATTTCTCTATTAAAGGTATATGCCACCTGAATATCTTGCAGATACTCTATCTTGTATTCTTTCTCGTCCTTCCCATCGATAATCACAAGATTCTTATCCACCTTTTCCATGAAATCGGGCTTGGCATTATCCGTTGACGATTTTTCTTCTCTGGATTGCTTGTTGACACCTCTCTCAGATTTTTGCATCTCCATACCATCGATATTTCTAACCGGATAATGAATGCCAAAGGATTTTTTCTTACCATTTGCATCTAACCACACAGTAAAACCGGACATCATAAGCTGCATTGCCCGTTCCTGCGAAGTGGTATAAAAGCTGAGATAAAGATTATCCTCGTCATTCACGATACCAACCATAATATCCTGCTTTTCCAGAAAGGTCATTTCACCCTCTTCCCATTCGTCTACCAGACCGTCGATCACTCTATCTGATGTTGAATATTCACTAGACAGTTCCTGGCTTTTACATGAAGAAAAGCTGAAAATTATTATAAGTATTACTATGACCTGCAAGATTTTTTTCATTGATTCTCCTTAGGAAATTTGCTTTCTTTATAGGAGGATTACCGCGTAAAATGGTTTAAAAGATTTGTTTGAGTCCCTCATGGTTGAGCAAGAATTTATGTACGATCTCGAGAAAGTGCGGACCAACAAGAATTCCTCCGAATATCTGCCCGATAACCTCGCCGATCTTCAGCTTTCGTGCGATCATGCCGCCTATATACGCAGCAAGAATAAGCAATCCGATCTCGAAGATCTGCATCTTCATGTAGTTCAATTCCATGAGCTATTCCGTTCTAAATTGTCTCGATATGATAAAGGGTTCCGTATTCAGGAACCGTTTTCTCGCGTTTCGAGGTTGATTATTTTTCCTTGGTGGGGACCTCTTCTTTTTTTGCAGGTTTCCCTTTTTCCTCTTTTGTTATCACCTGAATAGTGAACTGGGATGCAAGCGCTGCAAGTGCGCCTATCGCTGCCCATACTGGAGCCAGAACCAGACCGACCACTCCGATTGTCACAGGTATCTCTAGATAGGTTTTGCCGTTGTTATTCTTGATGATGATCTTGCGGATATTACCTTGATGAATGATCTCTTTCACCTTAGAAAGAAGTTCTTCGCCCTTTACTTTGAATTCATCCATTTTTTTCTTATCCATGTATGCTCCTTATTAAGGATTATTTTACTTTTTCTTCGTTTTTTTGCTTATTATGTCAATAAAGTAGGAATAATTATGAAATCTGTAGGTAAAAAGGAAGAAGGAATGCGGAGAATGGTTGACGGTCGTAAAATGGTATTTACCGATTTAATTTGGGAATATCTTGGATTTCACCATATTTTTGTTTAAATAATTCGTACAATTTAAGAGTCATTGTCGAATTTTTGCATATCATTCCGAAGGTGATAATGCGCATTATCGCCTTCAGTGGAATGTTTATGTTTATCATAAACGATATAACCCAAAATGATGTTCAATAATGATATAGTAACTTTTGATTATTCAATCCTTGTTTTAATGGAATCAGCTAAACAAACTCATGTGCCTGTGGGGCATTATTTGCCGTAACATCTGCGTTTCAATCCTTGATTTAATGGAATCAGCTAAATGAACTTTCTAAGAAGGAGTTGGGTTTCTTTTATTCTAATAGTTTTAATCCTTGATTTAATGGAATCAGCTAAACAAACCACGTTACCACCATTATCATCACTATATTTATTTTCAGTTTCAATCCTTGATTTAATGGAATCAGCTAAACAAACAGAACGTGACCGGCATCCCTCGCAGTAACTTATATTGTTTCAATCCTTGATTTAATGGAATCAGCTAAACAAACGGGAATTGCGGGTCGTTGCAGGTCTGGAATGACATGCGTTTCAATCCTTGATTTAATGGAATCAGCTAAACAAACGCTTTTGCTGTCTCGAATGTGTCTCCTCGTGTTTCATGTTTCAATCCTTGATTTAATGGAATCAGCTAAACAAACTGAATTTCACCTATTCTCCTTTGTCATATTACACTAAGTTTCAATCCTTGATTTAATGGAATCAGCTAAACAAACACAAAAAGAAGTTTATACCGAAGTCAAGTTGTTTTCGTTTCAATCCTTGATTTAATGGAATCAGCTAAACAAACAGCTTAAACATTATTCCTCATTGAGTATATTATCTCTGTTTCAATCCTTGATTTAATGGAATCAGCTAAACAAACTTCATGGCACAGGCGCATGACAAAAGGGGTAATTGGGGTTTCAATCCTTGATTTAATGGAATCAGCTAAACAAACTATGGTGTTATGTACACCGACATGAAAACAACCAAATGTTTCAATCCTTGATTTAATGGAATCAGCTAAACAAACTGTGCTAAGGAAGAGATGAAGCCGGTTTGGTTTTAGTTTCAATCCTTGATTTAATGGAATCAGCTAAACAAACCACAGAACACAGCATATCTTACCTTTGATGGTAACGGGTTTCAATCCTTGATTTAATGGAATCAGCTAAACAAACTTGCAAAACATCTTGAACGTAAAGTGGATAATGAAAGTTTCAATCCTTGATTTAATGGAATCAGCTAAACAAACAGTGATCACTTCACGAGATACCTCAGCATTCCGAGGCAGTTTCAATCCTTGATTTAATGGAATCAGCTAAACAAACTAACCATTACTCTTCCTTATTGCTTCCGGAATATCGTGTTTCAATCCTTGATTTAATGGAATCAGCTAAACAAACAGCCCCCGACTTGTCGGGGCGAAGGCGGATGTTTTGTTTGTTTCAATCCTTGATTTAATGGAATCAGCTAAACAAACATCGTGCTTGCCGGTTCCGCTATAAACCAGGTTCTGAGTTTCAATCCTTGATTTAATGGAATCAGCTAAACAAACACGCAGGAGACCTACAGTAGCATCGGCGATCTTGGGAGTTTCAATCCTTGATTTAATGGAATCAGCTAAACAAACAGGGATATGCCAGATCGCTACAGGCAATAATCGCGGAGTTTCAATCCTTGATTTAATGGAATCAGCTAAACAAACTCCCCGACTTGTCGGGGCGAAGGCGGACGCTTTGTTTGTTTCAATCCTTGATTTAATGGAATCAGCTAAACAAACGAATGGAATGGCTTGCAGGTCAAATCCTTTCTCAGTGTTTCAATCCTTGATTTAATGGAATCAGCTAAACAAACTTCTCATCCTGAATTCAAAGAAGGTTTGCAGACAACGTTTCAATCCTTGATTTAATGGAATCAGCTAAACAAACACGAACCCACCGATCTAATAAGCATTGAGAATCTTATGTTTCAATCCTTGATTTAATGGAATCAGCTAAACAAACGCAACCGAAAGGGCTACACTTGCAAGAATAGCTGATAGTTTCAATCCTTGATTTAATGGAATCAGCTAAACAAACGACCATGCGGGCGTCTATGAAATAAGCAACGGTGAATGTTTCAATCCTTGATTTAATGGAATCAGCTAAACAAACAATAAAAACGGGATTACAATGAAAACAACTTTCGACGGTTTCAATCCTTGATTTAATGGAATCAGCTAAACAAACAAGAATATGAAGATAGTGTTGAATCAAGAACAAGGAGTTTCAATCCTTGATTTAATGGAATCAGCTAAACAAACAAGCAACTGGACTTACAAATACTTCATGGGTAGCATGTTTCAATCCTTGATTTAATGGAATCAGCTAAACAAACAGATGTAACTGGAGACCACGAAGCCGATATAAATATTGAGTTTCAATCCTTGATTTAATGGAATCAGCTAAACAAACCCATATCTCACCAGCACTGAATTGCCTACGGGACTCAGTTTCAATCCTTGATTTAATGGAATCAGCTAAACAAACTGCCTATAAACTTGGCTGTTCTCATCAAACCGTAAGGAAGTTTCAATCCTTGATTTAATGGAATCAGCTAAACAAACCTATTGCCGTGCTTATAATTATGCACTAACTCATGAGTTTCAATCCTTGATTTAATGGAATCAGCTAAACAAACAAAAACTGTGTCCGGATGTTCATTTGGAATTGTATCAGTTTCAATCCTTGATTTAATGGAATCAGCTAAACAAACATATGTCCCAAAGGAAGATTGACATATTTCCACTGATGTTTCAATCCTTGATTTAATGGAATCAGCTAAACAAACTAATCGTAATTGCAGTTGAGACTTGACCATTTGTGAGTTTCAATCCTTGATTTAATGGAATCAGCTAAACAAACAGATATGCGGTCAAGACGAGTATGTTGAAGCACATCAGTTTCAATCCTTGATTTAATGGAATCAGCTAAACAAACTTCAACACTTTTTTAAGTGAAACGCCTGTTCGTTGAGTGTTTCAATCCTTGATTTAATGGAATCAGCTAAACAAACAATTCCAAACGCAAAAATGCTACTCGCTGAACTCAGAAGTTTCAATCCTTGATTTAATGGAATCAGCTAAACAAACTGCATTCCCAAGGCACAGCCCGAGGATCTGAAGAAAGTTTCAATCCTTGATTTAATGGAATCAGCTAAACAAACGGCGAGATCCGTGAAAAGTTGGCTGTCTTGTCTGCATGTTTCAATCCTTGATTTAATGGAATCAGCTAAACAAACCGATATGATCAATAAATGTGTTGGTATAGTTGCAAGTTTCAATCCTTGATTTAATGGAATCAGCTAAACAAACGGCTCTTGAAGTCATGGGTGGTTTTAAGGGAATTTTGTTTCAATCCTTGATTTAATGGAATCAGCTAAACAAACAAATCAATAAGGATACAACGAATATAAATAGTTTGAGTTTCAATCCTTGATTTAATGGAATCAGCTAAACAAACCAGTGTATCAATTATTTCAACTTCCGCTATTTTCACAAGTTTCAATCCTTGATTTAATGGAATCAGCTAAACAAACACCGTCAAAAAGAGAGAGATGGAACTTAACTTTCAGGTTTCAATCCTTGATTTAATGGAATCAGCTAAACAAACTGAAACCATTTGTACTGAAGCTGCTGCTGCAGGTTCGTTTCAATCCTTGATTTAATGGAATCAGCTAAACAAACCTGTTATTTCCTTTTTATCCCGTATCCTTATCGGAGGTTTCAATCCTTGATTTAATGGAATCAGCTAAACAAACTATTACCCCTCAAAAATTGTATAAATGCCTTAATGTGTTTCAATCCTTGATTTAATGGAATCAGCTAAACAAACTCGCCGATAGAATAGATAGGTTCATCAATCAGAAATGTTTCAATCCTTGATTTAATGGAATCAGCTAAACAAACCGATCTCCTTTCGTTTTATTGGTTTTTCCATAGGTCGGTTTCAATCCTTGATTTAATGGAATCAGCTAAACAAACTCTCAAGAGTGGGTGCACGAGTAACTTTCGATCCGTTAGTTTCAATCCTTGATTTAATGGAATCAGCTAAACAAACTCACAAAAGGCGAAATCTATGCATTCCCGATCTGGGGTTTCAATCCTTGATTTAATGGAATCAGCTAAACAAACAACGCCAGGTGTTCTTCGTGTATTCATTGAGAGGCTGTTTCAATCCTTGATTTAATGGAATCAGCTAAACAAACTTTTCCATAGTCGACATAAGCCGACGGGTTGAAAGTTTCAATCCTTGATTTAATGGAATCAGCTAAACAAACAAAATTATAAGGGTGGGTCCGCTTGCCCTTATTTCTGTTTCAATCCTTGATTTAATGGAATCAGCTAAACAAACAAGGCCAAGTCTTCAATAACGAATACAATACACCAAAGTTTCAATCCTTGATTTAATGGAATCAGCTAAACAAACTCATAAATTCCCACCAGTCCCAAGCTGGTGGGTTTTTTGTTTCAATCCTTGATTTAATGGAATCAGCTAAACAAACCTGCCAATAAAGATTATAAGAAGTTGATTGAGCTTTAGTTTCAATCCTTGATTTAATGGAATCAGCTAAACAAACATTAATTCAGCCATTAGTTATTACGTCAGTTAGAATGTTTCAATCCTTGATTTAATGGAATCAGCTAAACAAACAGATACCACTCGATGGTAGATTGATGGCTGATGGAATGTTTCAATCCTTGATTTAATGGAATCAGCTAAACAAACAGATACCACTCGATGGTAGATTGATGGCTGATGGAATGTTTCAATCCTTGATTTAATGGAATCAGCTAAACAAACCATTTTCCACCGCATGATAATCGGTCTGTCCCGGGAGTTTCAATCCTTGATTTAATGGAATCAGCTAAACAAACAAGTCAAACAGCTCTGGTTTGAATTCTTCTTTTGTTAGTTTCAATCCTTGATTTAATGGAATCAGCTAAACAAACGCTTCTTTGACGAGGAATTCAAGATGTTGTCTTTGTTGTTTCAATCCTTGATTTAATGGAATCAGCTAAACAAACTAACATGTGGGTAGTGGTAATTTTGATTGGTAAGGAAGTTTCAATCCTTGATTTAATGGAATCAGCTAAACAAACTAACGCGACTTCTTCCGGACCGTATAATTGAGTTGAAGTTTCAATCCTTGATTTAATGGAATCAGCTAAACAAACTCTAATATGTTATCACCTATATTTGTAAATAATTCAAGTTTCAATCCTTGATTTAATGGAATCAGCTAAACAAACCGAGACCTCCTACAGATAAGATAATCTTTTCTTCGTGTTTCAATCCTTGATTTAATGGAATCAGCTAAACAAACAATTCCCCTGCGGTGAATTAGTGTCTATCATAACAAGGGTTTCAATCCTTGATTTAATGGAATCAGCTAAACAAACAAAGCTGGATAATGAACACTGAATCCCATACTTCATTCGTTTCAATCCTTGATTTAATGGAATCAGCTAAACAAACATGGCGAAAATAATTCATCCTTGATTCCGGCTCGTAGTTTCAATCCTTGATTTAATGGAATCAGCTAAACAAACCACACTAACATGCGAAGGAAATGAGGATGTTTTCGTGGTTTCAATCCTTGATTTAATGGAATCAGCTAAACAAACATCTTGATTAGCACAGCTATAATGACGAGAGTTGTAAGTTTCAATCCTTGATTTAATGGAATCAGCTAAACAAACGAGAAAAGCACTCGCTTCACGGATCCCCCGAATCGACGTTTCAATCCTTGATTTAATGGAATCAGCTAAACAAACTTCACCGCAAGATTTATGTTATTGTGTGAAAATTGTGTTTCAATCCTTGATTTAATGGAATCAGCTAAACAAACTGTAGTTACCATTTGTTCTGTATCCAATGCAGTATTTGTTTCAATCCTTGATTTAATGGAATCAGCTAAACAAACATGTCTTCGGGTGATCTGCCTGCTTTGACGGCATTAGTTTCAATCCTTGATTTAATGGAATCAGCTAAACAAACCCGCTTCATACACTACTATTCGTCTATAAAAGAGCTTAGGTGATTTTCTCAGTCAAGAATATTACGCGTTCATTAACTCAAAACCAACAAAATATTGTCGTTTTTACAGTCTCAGACCTCATGTAAACAACTTATTATCATCATGTTAAAAGATTTTTGCCAATTTCTCTAATAATTTCGTCTCAGGTAATTATTTTACACATATATTGCGATAAGTACAATCAAGACAGCGTTTTATAGAAGAGGTTTTTTTCGGAAAGTAATTAATATTCAAAATATCAAAGATTTCAGCGATAAGAGCTTTAGTATATGTTTTACGACTTTCAGTTATAGGTATTTCCTTAATAAAATTATTCGACCGCACATAAACGATATATGCCTTACTTACAGATTTCTGAAATATTTCTTCAATTAGAAGTGCGTAACATGTTTGCTGTATAATATGAGTTCGAAACACCCTATCCTGATACTCGGCATATTTATAATCGAGGGGGGCAGCTTGCTCATTATCAAAAAAGAGTACTTCATCAACTCTTCCAACTAAATGAAGTTTTTCAGATGATAAATAAACATCGACTTTTTTATCAATACATCCCAATTTTTTTCTTAAATACTCTTTATTTACAGCAACTTTATACTTATGTATATTCCTTCCCTTCATCACAAGATAACGTTTGTCTTCATGCTGTGAAATATTCAGGCAATTCATGAAGTAAATAAAGCGCGGACAATATAGGTATTCGATGACCTCTGAAGGTGTGACGTATTTCATATTACATCACAAGTGCAAGCAAATCATCCTTGATAAGTTCTTTATCAAATGCCTGCCCAAGGAGTTTACAGGATTTAAAATCCTTTTCACACATTGGAAAAATATATACCGAATCTTTTTTAGGATTTATTAGATCTAATATTTTTTGATGAAGCTCTTTTATCTGTGCGTTTTTGAGTTCACCAAGAAACACTGATTTTTGGACACGATAAATACCTGCTTCTTCACAAGATTTTGCTATTTTTGCTCGTGATTTATTTTTAACAATATCATAAATAACCCAAGTGAGCATTAAAACTCCTTTCTCTTCCCTATCAAATAATTTGCAAAAGCATGAGCATCCGCCTGTATAGTATCAATTTGCTTAAGGTTTCTATTTTTATGTCGGACAATCTTATCGAATTCTTCAAGAATAACAGGAACAACATATTGTTTTCCCTCATCGTTCAATATAAACCCTTGCTGTTCTACTTTGAAATAATCATCTTTTATTTTTCTTCTGGAAAACATATAAAATATGGGTCTTTCCACTAAATTTCTGAATGGTTCGATCATATCAAAGACGAGTGATTTTTTATTATAATTATCTGTGTGTAAAATGCCAATATAAGGATCAAGTCCAGCAATAATAAGAGCTTTTTCTACTTTGCTGTACAGAATACCATATCCGTAATTAAGGATTGCATTGAATTGATCCCGAGCCGGTCTATAGCTTCTCCCGAAGAATTTATATTTTCTTGGAAGAAGTTTCGAGATAGCTTCGAAATATAATCTGGATATATTGCCTTCAGTTCCAAGCAAATTAAATCTTTTATCTTCTATTTTACCGGCAATCAGAGTAAATTTTTTTCTTTGCTCAATCATTTTATCTATTGTTTTGAGGATACCACCTTGAGATTGTTGTCGTTTCTTTACTAGTTGCTTCAGAAATGAGATTTGATTTTTGATCTTCCGTTCAATCCAAACCTTTACCGCTTCTAATCCCTCATCTCGATTATAGATCTCAAGTAGCTTTCTTCTGATATAGGTTGTGCTTCCGAGCTTGGGATACCAAATTCTTCCGTAAGGATCCCCATATTGATCTACGAACACTATATCGATATTATACTCCATTGCCAATTGAATAGCATCAGTCGTGATCTGTGCTGCATTAGCCACAATTATTGATGAAATCCTTTTGGGTGAAATTCTTTGTTTTTTCTCATCGATTTTCATTTCAAAAAGTTCGCCGACTTTATGAAGATAGGTGCCGTAGGATTTTAGGAAGAGTTGCATTTTTGCTCCTTTCCGATAGGTTAAAACCTATCTTTGAAACATACAAAATCCTTCAGGCTTCGCTTCGCTACGCCCAGACATGGCGGATTGGGCAGTCTGAAAGACTTTGTTTGTATCGAGCGATGAGTTTTAACTCTTCGCATATGGTTT